>JGI24703J35330_11748804_pt1 | contig 37887 bp, 37 predicted proteins | sample TergutNt197P1_FD_35330 | JGI IMG/M metagenome (IMG submission 35330)
CGTAAATCGATAAAAAGGCAAAACACTGATGTTTTTGATAAATCCAGAGACAAAAAACTGTTAACCAACTTCTTCTTCGAAGTTTGCGGGCAGTCTGTCCGACTCTCATTGAGTCGGTTTTTTTGTAGATCTGTGAACGTTGCCCAGGTAATATTTCCTACTCTCCTAAGTATAACCGGAGAATACCGTCTTCTGCCATACGCCTTCCCGGTGCTGGTTGCTGGTCGGTAACCACGTTCCCGCTACCTAAAAACTCAATCCGATACGTCGTATAGCGATTAATATCTGATTTCTCAACCCCGATGTAGTCTGGAACTTCTACGTAAATAGGGTCTAGCCATCGGTACTCTTTCTCGATCCCTTCGTCGCTACGCTCGATCCCTAAGTAAGGAAGCACCTCAACTAAAATATTTCGAGCAATCGGTGCCGCAACTACGCCTCCGTACTGAATGGTATCTTGTGCATTGTCAATGGCCACATAAATGACGATTTGTGGATTATCCATCGGTGCCGCACCAACAAAAGACAAAATGTACTCGTTGGGTAAATAGCCACCACCTGGTGCTGGTTTTTGCGCCGTCCCTGTCTTACCCCCAACACGGAAACCATCGATGTAACCGCCACGACCACTACCGTTAGTCCCTACGTTCTCCATCACGTACCGCATTAAATCCGATGTCTCCTGACTAATGACCTGACGCCGGACTTCCGGCTGGCGAGCAAATAAAACTTCACCTGTATAAGGGTGACGGATCTCAGATACAATGTGTGGTGTCATTAAATCCCCACCGTTGACAATGGCACTTACCGCCGTCGTTAACTGGAGTGGCGTCATGGAATTCCCTTGACCAAAAGCAGAAGTCGCTACTTCAACGGGTCCAATTGCAGAAGGGTCAAACACAATCCCTTGACTCTCACCAATCATGTCCACACCGGTACGCTCATTAAAGCCAAACCGGTCGATGTATTCAAAAAGCAAATCCACACCGAGAAGTTCCACACCAATGTGCATCAACCCCGGGTTACACGAATTCATCAAAACCTCCAGCATGTTCTGCGTTCCATGACCACCGGCCTTCCAGTCCCGGATTCGTGTCCCTTCAATCATGGAGTAACCCACACAGTTAAACTCATCCTCTAAAGACATTAACTCCTCTTCTAAAACCGCGGCATAGGTAACCAGCTTAAAGGTCGATCCCGGCTCAAAGGTGGACCAAATCGGTAAATTTCGATTAAAAATTTCCTGATCGTAGGCCTGATAATTAGACGGATCAAAATTCGGCCGAGACGTGTTAGCTAAAATCGCCCCCGTATTGGGATCCATGGCAATGATCATGATCTGATCTGGACGATAGCGCGCCATGGCATTATCGGCTTCCCGCTCCACAATTTCTTGAATGCGAGCGTCAACCGTTAAAACCATGTCCATCCCTCGAGCCGATGGGGCATAGACATCGGAAAAACGCTCCAGGGAGTGCCCTTTCGCATCAGAAAAATACTGCCATGCCCCATTGGCACCCATTAAATAATCGTTGTACAGAACTTCTAAACCTGCCAAACCTTGGTTATCCACTCCCGTGAATCCCAAAGTTTGCGCCAACATGTTACCATGGGGATAATAACGACGAACGTCGTTGACTAAATAGACCCCGTCCAGGTCGGCCGCTTTAATGGCGATCACTTGATCGTGATCAAGTTTTCGCCCTTCTGGTTGAATTCGCTCCACGTTAGCATCTGCTTGAGCATGACCCATCATGTCCTCAAAAGTGGAATCCAACACGTCTGCCAGCACGCGTGCGACCTCCTCAGCATCCGTTACCTGGCGTGGGATGATAATGACCGATGGAGCGACCACGTTGTTAACGATCACGTCCATGTTCCGGTCATAAATAATTCCACGCTGTCCCTCAATCGGAAGATTTCGGGACCATAACGCCTCCGCATGAGTGCTAAACTCCGTTGGATTGATGACTTGTAAATACAACAACCTCGCCATTAAAACGATAAAATAAATACCGACCATTGCTCCTAGCCAAATCGTCCGCTTCTTAATCATTGCTTCGTGCTTCATAATTTCACCATCCATTCACTTATTAAACTTATGAAAAGAATGGCACACTTATGAGTCCACAGAGACTTCAGAATAGCTTTAGAAAATCTTTAGAAATCCACCCTCATTTGTTAACATCTTTGTGTTACTCTTAAATAATCCAATCAAATTTTAATCAATTTTTGGAGTATTTATAGCCCTTTCCCTTGATTACTAAAGCACTTAGTGTTAATCTTGAAAGAGCTACACATTTATCCTACTTGGCACAATGAAAAAAGGGAGGCAGGAAACGCCTTGAAGTATTTCAGCTTCAGCCAAGGTTGGTCGTCTATCATACAACTTGTCCCAATGATAAATCTGAATATATAAGAAAGGATGTTTTAATATGAGAAAAGCGTCAAAAATGCTATTAGCATTAAGTTTAGTTGTACCTACCTTTTTATCACCTGTTGCAACTTCTGCAAATACGCGTGATGGTTTAAGTTTAACACGTGAAACTGCCCGTGGGCAATTTGAGCTGGGAGCATCTACGCGTTCTGTTCGAACGCCTGAGTTAGAAGCTGCCCGTGCACGTCACGAGGCGCGCGGTCCATTGACGATTGAGGCAGCGCCTAATGTTCCTGATGTTGAGCCATTCGTTAACAATCGTCTCAATGATGCCATTACCAGCCGTGAAGCTGTAGATACAGAGATGGCAGACATTGAAGCCCTGGTTGAAAACTGGAGCGATGAAGAAATTGAAGCCTTTGATGCTTTACTAAATACAAATGGTGATGCCTTCTGGGATCTAATTGATACACCAGGTTTTGAACTGGCATTTCCACTCGTTCATTATTACTGGCTAAGCCTTGATTTCAATGTAGACTTCCTAGAAATTATCTTAGGTCTTTCAATGGATGACTTCACAGACGAGGACATTCACAGAATAGAAGCTTTAATCGAGGAATTTGTCCATTTTGACCTGTTATTCTGGAACGCTTTGATTGGAGTTGAGGAAGAAGGAATGCCATTTGACGAAGCTTCTGCTTTAGTGATTGAAAGTACAGAAGGATTCCTCAATCTAGCCCCACAATTCGAAGCAGAACTAGGTCATCTTGCTGGAACGCCAGAAGAGCCAACTTGGTCTTGGACCGAAGAAGAATTAGCGGCTCTTACCGAACTACTAGCAACAACGGAAGAAGCATTCTGGATCGCAGCCGATCTAATTGAATTTGCCTTATTGATAACCGACATGGAGCCTGAAGTAGCTGCAGAACGATTCGGGTTCGATGCAGATGACATTGCTAACTTTGAAGCAATGATCGAAGAATTCTATGCAGCAGACGAACTGTTCTGGATAGGGGTAGCAGCTATTTATGAAGAAACGGCTACCTTTGAAGAAATTGTAGCCCTGTTAACTGAAAGTGAGGAACGCTTTTTAGCCCTTACTACTGAGTTAAACGAAATCATAGAAGAATTCCGTGTAGAACCGTGGACGGATGCTGAAACAAATGCTTTCTGGGAGCTATTCTGGGAGAATTGGGATGCCCTTGATGAAGTAGCATTTCCACTCTCCATGATCGACATATTTAACCTAGACGTAACCGAAGAACAACAAATCGTGATTGATCGTATCCTTGGAGATATTGAGCAGCTTGATACCCTCTTCTTCAATACCTTCTCTGATGCCTCGTTAGGATTAATCACCTTTGAAGAGGCAGTAGCAAGGATGACAGAGAGTACGGAAGGGTTCTTAGCTTTAGCAGCTGAATTAGTTGAAGTATTCGAGGTTGCACCTTGGACAGAGGAAGAGGCTGAAACCTTCTTTGAAGCTTTACTAATTAGCGACAACGTTATGTGGGATCTATTCTCTAATGTAGACTTTGCCTTTATACTGTCTTTCTACCACTACATGGGCCAAGATACTGATCTTGATCTTGTTTACATTTTATTTGGTTTGGAGCTAACCGACGAAGACATGGTAACACTAGAAGCTCTGATTGAAGAGTTCTGGGCGTTGGACGAAGCTCACTTCATGCTGATCATGTTACACTTCAGTGACAACCGTATTGTTTCACTTGATCAAGCACTAGAGATTAATGCTCGAAATAAAGAAGGGGCACTCGAATTGGATTCACAGTTCAGGGCCATCATTGGTGGAACCGTTATTGAAACACCTAGTGAAGGATTAACACCAGAGGACTTATTAAGAGAGCTTTTATTCGAAATTGGACTACTTCAATTAGAAGAAGAAGATTTCACCACTGACTCTTGGGCGATCCTAGAAGATGCCATTACTGAAGCTACCTCTGCATTAGAAGCTAATGACAACGATGCGATTGTTCTTGCACATGCTTACCTACAAGAAGCATTGGATGGACTAGAAACCGTAAATGGCGGAGAACCAACGCCACCAACAAGACCTAGCTTCCCGGAAATTACACTTCCAGAAATCGACATTAATATCCCAGGACTTCCAGTTCTACCATTCGTGATTGGAACGAAGTCTCTATAAAAGTTGAAAAGTGAATGATTGTCATCCGACTTTCATTCACTTTTTTTATGAATTCAATTGTTTAAAAAGCTCTAGTTGCTAATCGGTTCATCCTTTTTATTTAAAGCTAGCAACAAAAGCATGCCAATGATACACACACTCCCCACCCATTGAAAGAAACCAAAAGGTTCTCGTAACCAAAACACCATGGTTAAAACAGATGCGAGAGGTTCCATGCTACCTAATAGGCTCGTTTCTTTAGGTGACAAACTGTGTAAACTAGCAATATAAAATAAGAAGGCAAGCATCGTACCAAAGATAACCACAAAAACCAAGTATAAATAAGCTTCCGGGGTCAAACGATTAAAGTCCATTTGCCAAATGGGATGAATAAAGCTCATCGCGATGCCACCAACCACCATGGCCCAACCCATGATCACAAGAGAGTCGTACCGCTTCAGTAACGGAACGGCGTAGACCGTATAAAAAGCTAAAGCGACGGCAGATAAAAGTCCCCAAACAATGGCAGGCATCGATACAGATAATTGTGTAAGTGAGCCGTTGGTCAATAAGAAGAAACAGCCTGCTAGAGCAAGGATTACCATTAAAAAATCTTGACCTGTTGGCTTCGCCTGCTTACGAAGAATCAAGTAAAGAATGATGAGAAACGGTGCCAAATATTGTAATAGTGTTGCAACCGCAGCATTACCATGATGAATCGATGCCATATACGTATACTGAGCACCTAAGATTCCAAATAGTGCAAAAATAATGAGCTGGATGGCAGATTCTCCATTTTTCCAAATATGGAAAACTTGAGATCGCTCTTTCCTGAAAAGTTGTACACTTAAGAGCAAGACACCAGCAATAAGCAGACGTGTAGTAACTAGCCAGTTCACCTCAATGTAAAATTGCCCGAAAAGCCTTTGTGCTGCAGTACCACTGACACCCCAAAAAATGGCACTAATAGTGACAAGAAGTAATCCTCTTTTTCTACTCATAATGGCAACCTACCTTTATAATAAATGGTTTCCGTCATTTTATGATATTGTTCGGATGATGTCAATAAGCCTAGATCATCATTTTTCATCCAATTCCCTATCTAAAGAAGATTTAGATAACCATTTTCACCTAAATCTTCCGGAAATCCCGTTCTTGAGAGACTTTCCCTAGATGAGCCCATATCAAGAAAATCTAGGGAATATTTTCCCTATTTTAGCCTGTATACAAGAATTCTAGGGAATATTTTCCCTACTTTTTCCCATATAGCAACTTTCTAGGGAAAATCCACACAGAAAAAGTGAATGATAAGTCACACTACATGACCCGCATTCACTTTTTAGTTTATGGTTTGCCCTCTAACTTTAGTGCGATTTCCCGATACGTTTTTCCACCTGATTCGTAAGAAAATTCTTTCCCTTTAACAAAGCCGAATTTTTCGTACAGACGAATGGTAGATAAATTATTAACGTTGGCACTGGTATGAAGGGTCAATTGACCGTGCTTCTTATAAAAGAATTGAATGAATTTTCCTAGTGCGACGCTGCCAATGCCTTGATTTTGGTAGTTGTAATCGATCATAAAGCGACTCATACTCCACCCAATTGTATCATAATCGAAATCGTACAAGAAAAAGCCGACCATGACCCCATCTTTATAGATCCCCAACGGATAAAGCTCTGGCTCGTAAGCCGCTTGAGCTAGTGAGTACATGTTGGGAGCTACGAAATCATCCTGCTCTGGTGCTACTTTTAAGTCTATACAAACAATGTAATTCTCAGTAGTAATTGGTTTAAATTCAATGTTCATGGTTAACTATCCCTCCTGTAGTCGTTGTAACTTCCATAAAAGCTGTTAAACTGCTTGTTTTTCACATAAACAATTCGATTCGCGACCTTGTTGATAAAGTAGCGGTCGTGAGAAATGAAAAGCAGGGTGCCTTTGAAGTTGAGTAAAGCTTCCTCCAACATTTCCCTCGTTTCAATGTCAATGTGGTTCGTCGGCTCATCGAGAACAAGGAAATTAACTTCATTCTGGATAAGTGCTGCTAGCTTTAGGAGCACTTTTTCACCACCCGATAAAGAACCAACCCGCTTATATACGTCATCTTGGAAAAAGCCGTATTTAGCAAGAATACCTCGGGCTTCTCCCTCGGTGCAAGAATGCTCCGCTCGAAAAACGTCAATGAGCTTTCCTTTCTCATCGTCGAAACGGATTTCTTGCGGGACGTAACCCAACTTAACACTTGGATTAAGGTGAACGTTGCCTGTAAATCCCGTGAGCTTAGTCATCATCGCCAAAAGAAAGGATGTTTTTCCACTTCCATTGTCACCCATGAGGCACACCTTTTCTTTCGCATAAATTTCTAAATTAGCTTGGTCGAAAAGTTGATTGCCAGACAAGCTTAAGCTGAAATTTTCTACCATTAAAACGTCTTGCCCAGTCCGGCTCCCTTCAAACTGGATCGGGATTGTCCTTTTTTCAAGCTGAGGTCGATCTAGCTGTTCTATTTTTTCGAGACGTCTCTCAAGCACTTTGGCTTTTCTAAACATCTTATCGCTATCTTTTTCAAGACCCCATTGACGATAGCGCTTAATCTGAGCCTTCATGGCCTCAATTTTCTTTTGCTGGTTTTTATACTGCTCAAATTCGATCAGTAACAATCGCTCTTGCTCTTCCAAAGAAAACGAATAATTTCCATGAAAAAATTGGCATTTCCCTTGGTCAAGCAAGATGGTCTTTTTCGTGACCCTATCTAGAAAGTAGCGGTCATGAGAAATAATAATGACCGTCCCTTGATATTTCAGGAGAAACCCTTCTAACCATTCCAAAGTGCTGATGTCTAAATGGTTGGTCGGTTCATCTAAGAGCAACACATCGGGCTTTTTTAACAACGTAGCCGCTAATTTCACCCGGGTCTTTTGGCCACCACTCAAAATATTAAAAGGTCGGTCCAAAAGCTCTTTTAACTGAAACATACTCACCATATAGTCGAATTGCTCTGTGATTTCGTAGCCATCCATCGCCATAAACTGATCCTGAAGCCTGGCATAAGTTTTCATGATTTTATCAAGGGCATCTGGTTCCAAGGGCTCTGCCATCTGGGTTTCCAGCTCATTTAATTTCTTAGCAAGTTCTGTTACATGGTCAAAAGACGCACTTAAAACATCTTCCACCAGCAGATCCACTTCCAGTTGCTCTGGAATTTGCTCTAAGTAACCAATCGTTGATCCTTTTCGAGTGGAGATGCTACCTGAATCAGGCGATTCCTCGCCGGTCATTAACTTAAATAGCGTGGTCTTCCCAGCACCGTTTCTGCCGACAATCGCCACATGATCCCCTGTTTTTATTTCTAAACTGACGTCGTCTAAGACGTTTTTAAAGCCATAGTTTTTCTTAACTTGGCCTAAACTAACTTCTATCATCACTAAAATCCTCCATATTTCAAAATAACATTGAAATACAAGGTCTAATGTGACTATTTGAGGCGCGCACATAACCTCCACACAACAGGAACCTCTCGGACTCCTTTGCCTCAGTCTACTACATAGACCTTGTGTGGAGAGGCGTCGCCCAGACACTGGAAACTGAATATTTCAATCTCTCGAGCATCATACAACCACCTCCTTGGTGAATTTTTTCTTCGTCAATTATAGCATGACGGTTTGCACAAAGGCAAACATTGATCGTATCGTTATCACTTCTTTTTTCTAGTATAGCTAAAAAACTCCCCAGATTAGCTTGTATAGAGGTTCTGGGGGGTTAAGCATACATTTGACCTCGAAATCGAGGATGTTTAAATAATTGGAACGATTGTAGACTCTTGTCAAATCGTCGGAAAAATGAGTGTAACAAAAAAGATGAACGTTTGTATACACTACACGGTGTAGTTAACACTTACATTCATCTCTTTGTGCTATTTTAATTTTACCTTTTACCCTTTTTCATCCCTGTCTCCATTGCTCTTTGGCCTTTTTCTCCACCTTCATTCCAGGCATTATTCATTTTCTTACCAGCTTTCTTCCCCTGACCAACTGCTCCAGCAACGTCTCCAACTGCTCCGGCAAATTTACCAAGCTTTTTAGCTGTGTTAACAGCCTTTTCGGCTTTTGCTGCTGTTTCCTGAACATTTTCAATTTTAGTTGAAACGTCTTCAGCTACACCTTCCATATGCTGTCTAGTTTCCTCTGCCTGTGCTTGAATGTTCTCTTTAGATACTTTGTCTTTTTTCCCAAATAAACCCATGATTTATCATCCTCTCTGCTCATATTATGGTAAACATATTTCAATACGCTTTACCTCCCCACTAGTAAACAATATCTCCTAAATTAGCCCTCACTGGTACAAAATGCCAAAGCATTCAATGCTTTACGGTTTAACATTTGGGACATACCTTAATGCAACTTGTGGTGTCATAATTATACTATGCAAGAATTGCTTTGAATACAACAAACATGCCATGTTGCATATTTATATGCTTAAGTTGCAATTGATGATCCAAGTAAGGTCAACGTCATATTAAGAAATATCAGTCCTGCAAGAACTAAAAGCAACCCCTTATCACAGATCTCCCACTTTTTTATAGTCGGTCAGGAAAAAATCGATAAAAAGACCCTTAATCAAGGGCCTTTCCAATCTAAACTTTACTATAAGCAACCGCCAACTTTGCAGCCACTTCCGCATTGTGATAAACCAGCGCGATGTTGGTTTCTAAACTCTTACCAGCGGTTAATTCCTTGATCTTGCCTAATAAGAACGGCGTCACTTTCTTGCCAGTGATGCCTTTTTCATGGGCTTCTGCCAAGGCTTGCTGGGTTACGGATTCGATTTGCTCGTATGGGAATTCCGACTCGGCTGGTACTGGGTTAGCGATGATCAGTCCGCCTTCTAAACCGAGCTTCCACTTTGTATCCATGACCTGTGCCATTTCCTCAGGCGTATCCAAACGGAAATCCACATCAAATTCGCTCACCCGGGAATAAAACGACGGGAACTTATCCGTTTTATACCCAACCACCGGTACGCCGTTCGTCTCTAAATACTCCAACGTTCGGCCAATATCTAAAATCGATTTGGCACCGGCACAGACAACAGCAACACTAGTTTGTGCTAGTTCTTGGAGGTCGGCTGAAATGTCCATGGTTACTTCTCCCTCACGGTGAACCCCGCCGATACCACCGGTGGCGAATACTTTGATTCCCGCTAATTCAGCTGCGATCATCGTCGCTGCTACGGTAGTTGCACCGATCTTTTTTGATGCGATGATGTAAGGAAAATCGCGACGACTTACTTTCACCACATCGGGGTTCGATCCTAATTCCTCTAAATCTGCCGGGTCAAGCCCAATCTTAATCTTTCCATCCATTAGCGCAATGGTAGCGGGAACGGCACCTTGATCGCGAATAATCTGCTCGCATTGCTTCGCCATCGCTACGTTTTCTGGATACGGCATCCCGTGTGAAATAATCGTCGACTCCAACGCCACAACCGGCAACCCTTTAGCTCGCGCCTCCTGTACTTCCTCAGAAAAACTCAAAAATTCCTTCATCTTACTCGTGCTCCTTTATAAATGCGGTTATTTTCTCCAAACTCAACTCTGGCGACGCTGACTGTTCCGTCTTAAGGGCGAAACGTGCGGCCGCCATGCCATACTTACATGCCTCTTTTATGGAATGACCACCCAACGATGCCGACATAATACCTGCGGTTAACGCGTCTCCTGCACCGGTGACATCCACCACATCCACTGGGTAGGGCAACAAATGCCCACTCCCTACAGGTGTGCTATAAAAGACCCCTGCCTCCCCCAGTGTGATCACGACGTTGTTCACCCCCCGGCCTCGGATGATCTGGGCTGCCTGTTCATAATCAGCAGGGCCTGAAATCGGGATTCCAGCCAGCTCCTCGGCCTCCTCCAAATTAGGAAGCAGAACGTAGATCCCTCCCAACTCAGACGGCAACTTCCGCGCCTTAATCGAAGATACAGGATCTATAAACAATGGGATCCCTTCCGCGGCGCACCGGCGGATGACATAAGCTAATGTCTCACTAGGCGGGTTCGTATCGAGAAAGATTCCCCGACTACCGGCTACTTGGCGCCATTGACTGGCTAACACCTCTGGTGTTAGCGCCTCGTAAATATCCATATCTGCCAACGACACCGCCATGTCGCCACTCGGATCCAGCAACGCCGTATAAGTGCCGGTGCGACCCTGAGCGGTAACCTCCATTAACGAGGTGTCAATTCCTCGGGTTCGCGTGTCCGCTAAGACACTCTCCCCCTCCTTATCCTGACCAACAATACTCAACAACGACACCTGATGACCAAGGCTTGCTAAATTCTCGGCCACGTTGCGCGCTACCCCACCAAAAGATTCCGACATTCTCACCGGATTAGACGACTGATACCGAATATCCGCTAATGCTTGCGCCTTCCGATCCAAGTTGGCTCCACCAATACAGGTGATTACCTGCTTATCCGGAAAAATATAGGCGCGACCCTTAATTTCCCCTTTACGGGTCAATTCTGCAATATAGTTTGCCACACTGGATCGGGATAAATTCACCTTCTCGGCCAGCTCTTGCTGACTCAAAAACGGATTCGACTTCAGCAATTCTAAAATCAACGCTTCCTTCTCCATATCGACGACCTCCTTTCAAAAGCAGTCTTATTGCAAAAGTTTATCACACAAACAAATGTTTGTAAAGTCGTTTGATTTGCCCCTTTTCGGTAAATTTATGACTTTTTTGCCTAAAAATCCGGTCAAAGAGTCACCAAATCGCTCTTTTTGCAAATACATGACTTTATGGCTGAATTCCTCACAAAACTTCCCTAAAACTCGGAAATTGAGTCTGAAATCAAGTTTTCGAGTTCAAGTGCACGCTTTTCACCCGTTCTCACCACCAAATACTCGGAAATTGAATCTAAATTGACTTTTCCGAGTTTTCCAGGATTCAGACGTTTACCATCGAAGCCCGGCGCTTTTTGGCCTCTTACCACTCCTTAGAGACAGGATTCTACCCTTTGCTCTGGAAATACGGCGCTTTAGCTACCTTTTCTCACGAAAAGAGACAGGATTTCACCGCAAACAAGAAAATGGCGGCGCTAAAATAGCTAAAAAAGCTAAAAAGCGCCGCAAATTAATCAAAATCATATAAATCCTGGCGATCCACATCACTCCATCAAAAAAAGCGTAGCCTCAGCCACACTTCTACTTCCCAGCACTCAACCCAAACATTTCCGACAGCGTCACAAACCTAACACCTTTCTTTTGAAGGCTCGGAATGAACTGATCCAAAGCACCAACCGACCCCTCTAATGGGACACCGTCTGCATTATGTTGCAGAACAATACTCCCTGGCAAAGCACCTGACTCTACAGTCTGTGCAATCTTCTCTACACTCAACCCTTTCCAATCCAACGTGTCAATGCTCCATTGAATGACCATCATCCCCTGATCCGTCGCCCATTTTACCTGATTTTCATTAATGGCTCCATAGGTCGGCCGAAAAAATCGCGGCTTGTATCCTACTAAACTCTGAATCAAAGCATCCGTTCTTTCAATCTCTTGATGATAAACTTCATCGCTAACCTCAGTTAACTTCGGATGACTATACGTGTGATTCCCAATTAAATGCCCTTCCATAGCCATGCGCTTCACCAAATCAGGGTACTTCTCAATGTTACTCCCCAACAAGAAAAACGTTGCTTTTACTCCATGCTTCTTCAACTTATCTAAAATCGCTGGTGTAAACGTTAGATCTGGTCCATCATCAAAGGTTAACGCAACCTCTCCCTTATGAAAAGGTCCTGAAAAAGCATAATTATACTTCTCCACCCAACCAAAAGGTGTCCATGACCCTCTAAATTTATCCATCAAAAAACCTCCTACCATACTTCTTCTATAATATGGCAGAAGGTCATTCAATATTAACTTACTTCAACACATACTTATAAATGGCGTGGGCAACGCCACTCTCATCGTTGCTCAACGTCACCACATCTGCCATTTCCTTCATAGCTTCCTCCCCATTCCCCATAGCCACTGCTAACCCTGCTACCTCAAACATCCCCGTGTCGTTATAATTATCTCCCATCACAACCACGTTTTCCATTTCAATTTCAAAGTGGGCTGCCAAAGCACGAGCGCCATTGCCTTTGTGACCCTCCCAATCAGAGATTTCTATGTTATTAGGAAGCGACGTTGTGACCATCGCCCCTTTGACCGTCCGACCGAAATCCATACCTAACATCTTCCGTTCCACTGATGGCGTAAACACATAGAACTTTAAAATCTTTACATCATCGGGAACATCCGCTACCCCATCTACATAGATAAACGGCCAACGATTGGTATACCGCTTCATCCGCGCCAAAACTTCCGAATGAGGGATCTTCCCAACTGGTGCTACAGCAAGATCTGCCTCCAAGCGCGCAAAGTAATCACGTTGTACGTAAACTCCACGTTCCGTATAAATTTTATATCCATACTTTTGCCCATTCAGCCAGTCACCGACCTCCAAAGCCGACTCCCGATTCATCGGGATACAACCAATCATTTGGCCATCTACCACTGTAGCAGTACCGTTGCTACCAGACACAGGTAAATCACCAAGTCCTTCTTCTGCTAATAAAAGTCCGATAGCATCGTGAGCACGACCCGTACACACCGCTACCACATGCCCTGCTGCTTGTGCAGCCCGAATTGCCACCTTGTTCTCATCTGTTATTCTTCCATCTGATGTCAATAATGTTCCATCAATATCTAATGCAATCAACTTTTTCGTCATCGTTTTAACCTTCTCTCATAATCATATCTAACACGTAATCTAAAATGTCTGACCCACGTGGTACCAAATACTCCGGTGCTACACCAAACTCTTCCTGTGACCAACCATATGCATCCGGGATAAAACCGAAATCTACCCGGAATAAGATCCCTGTATTAGGGAGTGGTGTAGAAAGGGTCATCGCACCAAGGACACCAATGGTCTCATAGCCAACTACGGTTGCAAAACCGGATGACATGGAGTAAATCGCTGCATTTTCTGAAGCGGAAGCCGACCAATGATCAACCAATAACCAGATTTCACCATCAAAGGGAATGTTATCCTCACTAGGCTCAATCACGTACTCCCACTCTACTACATAATCCAGTAAGGCACGATCATTCGGATTCATATGTGGCATGGGGTTCTCCCTAAAAAAGTCATCCGCTGACCTAAAAGTCCCATCAAATCCACTATGAACACGCTGACTATCCATATAAGCTTCCACATGTTCAAGAACTGTATCGGTTCGACGGAAAAATTCGGGGTAGCTAACCACCTGATGATCATCCAATAACGTCGCCATAAATAAATGGGTGAAATGATTCATGTAACCACCAAAATTCCCACGAATATCAATGATTAAATGGTCGAAATCCTGAATTTCTTCAAAAAATGGGCGTAGCACATCACCATCCATCTCAATACTATTCATAAAACTATCAACGGACACATAGGCAATTTCACCTGGAACTAGAATCTCCGTAGTGATGTTATCCTTATTGTAATCCCCGAACCCATCTGTTTCTAAACAAACATCATCTAGATTATAAAACCTCGCCAACACTGGATTCTGATACTGTTCATAAAATAGATAACCTAACATTGATCGCTCTTCACTTTCAAGCAAATAGCGTTGAACACGAGCAAAATGATCAATCAGTGATTCCTCAGATGTTGGTGAAAGGTGACCAAGTCCTCGAGTCACCACCATAATTTCCATTAGAATATGATCAAAGAAAAACTGAGCAGCAGCCTCTTCCATCTCCTCAAAGGTTCTAGCTCTACCAAAATGGATGTTGTTCACCGTAATACGATCACGGATACGTAACATTTCTACATTAAAATCAATGCCGACTCGACGTTCAATTGGTCCAATTAAAGGAGAATTTTCCTCAATAAACGTCATTAGAAAATCAAAATCATATAAGAGATTTTCGATAATCTGTTCTTCGTGTCCTAAATCTAACCCTTCTGATGGCCTACAGGCTACCAACATAAATGCGGTTACTACTAAAATTAAACATCTTTTCATGACATTTCACCTGCTAAGTCTATAACCTTAATTCTACCAGAAATAAAAATAAAAAGCCATTCGTATAAAATGGCTTAGCCCCCTGGAGGGATATATAACATATCAAACGCTTTGCACATCGCATAAACCATGGCTTCTACATAAGCACTTTCTTGATTTAAAAAAGTGTATAGATCTTCCTCGTTATCGAGATAAAACATCTCAATGATGTCACAATTGACCCCACCCTTACGAGCCTCACGAATAATGCCATAGAAATCAGTTTTGTCATAGTAGGTATTGGTGAATGTGAGGGTGTTAGGATCAATTTGTCGTTCATAAAGAAGTTGTGTTTTGGATTCTTTTGATGAGATATGTCTAAATTTTGTGAGATGTTGGAGGCGATCTCTTAGATTATACTCAAAGCGTGCAACGTGTTTAGCAAGAGGCACATAAATCTCCGCCCCTTGGAATTTCCCCGTTCCGTCGCTTGAATTACAATGAATGCTAATAGCAAAATCTGGTTGTAACCTTGCAATCTCCTTTCCTCGTGCACCTGCATTCCCAATATCTGTGTCGTCTGACCTGAGTTCTGTCACTTGGAAACCAAGCTTTCTTAAGCGCTGACTCACCGCCTGTGAAACCCGCAAATTGATATCCTTTTCCTTATATCCAAACCCTTGCGCCCCGTTATCTCGACCACCGTGACCAGCATCAACTACAATAAATGGCATAATCAAAATCCCCCTTTTTATCTCTTTAGTATATGAAAAAAGTGCCCGATTGGGCACTTGAAAAGGAAAGGTGCTGTTCATAGCGAGACAGCCCCTTTTCAAAATCCTAAAGAAGACGTGTTCTGTAGTTCATTTTAGTATGGAAGATAAATGACACTGTAGTAACTTTAGTTTTTTCATCTACCCAATACAGAATCACATAGCCATTTACAACTTTCTTCCGATATTCGTGTTTTAATTCTTTCTCGTAATCAAAACGACTGAATGCATTTGGATTGTCTTTAATTTGGATAAAAGCTTCTTTAACATCTTTCATTAGATCGATGGAAGCTGGAACATTAGATAAATCATCAGCGATATAATCTCGAATTTTAATAATCTCTTTCCTCACACTTGGTAATACTTCGAGCTTGTACATTATCTACTCTCCAATTCCGTAATCAAATCTGACATTAATTCCACGCCATCGTAACGTTCATTGATCAGCATTTCTTCCTGTTCAGCTAGTTTCAAGTTATAATAAATTTCTGTATTTATCTGATGTTGTTTATAAGATTCCGTGTCAAACAACACATACTTCCCGTAACCGTTTTTAGTAAAAATAATCGGTTCACCTGTGTCGGCTAGAACCTCATCGACTTCATTCCAGTTGTTTCGTAAATCAGATACTGGTCTTATATTTTGCATCGCAACCACCTCTATCATTATTATATCATAAAATTATCAAAACATCCAGTTTCCTGAGCAAAAGGATAACACGCCGTTGCCCTCCTTTTGAACCTGTTGGAAATTCCGACAGGTTGTTTCCATTTCAAATTTTTCATCTTCATAAACATGCTAGATGTGATCAGCAGTAGTAAATAAAAATCGAAAACCCACTTTCAAATCCAAAATAAAAAACCATTCCCTAGAATCAAAAACTTTACAACCCCGTATCCTTATGGTATTATTTTCATATAATAAAAAAAACAGACGTGTGCAACCACGTCTGTCCGAGCTTGAACGTAATGGGTGATTCATCTACTTACGACGCTCGGTGTCGGTTGACTTGCCATCCTTAGTACGTTCGTGAGACGTAAGGGTGGCTTTTGTTTTGCCAAAATAACTTTTGACGAGAACCTTTGCAACTGTCTTCACAGCCGATACGAGAAAAACCCATATAAGTTCAAACAAATTATGTGCCATAATATCACCGCCTTTCTCCCCCAATTAAGGTGAAGATTGGCTGATGAATTCCCATTACGTCTTATCGCTCTGGTTTCAAATTATAGCAGAATTTTGAGCGAAAGTGTAGCAATATTTTTAACTTTTTTTAACAAAAATATATTGTAGATGGAGCGATGCCTTTCATTGATTTTTTACCGCAAATTTCACCCTTCGTGACCAGCATCAACTACAATAAATGGCATAATCAAAGTCCCCCTTTTTATCTCTTTAGTATAGAAAAAAGTGCCTAAATGGGCACTTTTATGGGTTAAAAATCAATTATTGTCCGTTTAATTCTCTTCTTAACTCATCTGGGTTATCCATATCTAAATCCGGATTCAACTCTTGAAGCTGTCCTGCACGCATAGCACTCATTTCACTAATCATACTCCTAGTATCTTCTGCATAACGGAACTCTCCTGTTCGGGCATTAATCATAAAATTAAATAGTGGAAAATGTGAGAAGAATGCATCAAAATCATAACCTTCAAAGAAAAGAATTGGATCTTGCGGATGCAAATCCTCCATGCTTCCTCCTGAATCCCCAAATAGTGTTACCATCCAGTATGATCCCGCATACTCTGGTCCCATGTCAGCTCTAGTAAAATGTGTGGAGATTTCTGCCATATTAGCAATTTCTTCCCCAAACTGATCTCTTAAATATTCTGCAATGAGCTCTAATACTTCTACTTCAGATAATTCATAGTCAGTAGGTGTATCAATCTCACCATATAATAATTCGATTTTTTCTTTCTTCACTCGCCTCAAAACAGATTCCACTCGAGCCTGTAACTCTAACATTTCAAATGGTTTTACTAGATAATCATCTGCACCTAGATTTAATCCCTTCACCCGATCAGATAACGAACCGCGTGCAGTTAAAAAAAATGATAGACACTTGATCTTTTATTTCCTCAATCACTTGAAAGCCATCCTTTTCCGGGAGCATAACATCCAGCAAAATCAAATCAAAGGTTTCTCTCTTTAAAACATTAAGTGCACTTTGACCATCAAAAATGGATGTACACTCATGCCCAACTAATTCTAAATTCATTTGAATCAATGTGTTAATGCTCTCTTCATCTTCGACAATCAAAATTCTAGCCATCTTTTCACCTCTATTTAAGATAGCATAGCACATTTTTAGAAACAATAATAATCAATTTTTGATATAGTATTGTCTTGCTATTTTAGAATAATCAACGTAGAATAGAGTCACGCTAAAGGAGGGTCATGACATGAACGATCAATTATTTCTCAAAGCTTTAGAAATGAAAAAATTTAACGATCTAGATTTCTTTCCTTTTAACCTCCCGATTATTCAAAAATTGAACAAGCTCGTCTTCAACCAATCAGTCACTTTTTTTACAGGTGACAATGGAACAGGGAAGTCTACCCTTTTGGAAGCCATTGCCATTGAATTAGGATTTAATCCCGAAGGAGGATCGAAAAATTTTCGTTTCAGTACCCATGACTCTCATTCAGAGTTAAGCCAATACATCAGATTAGTAAAAGGTACCTCTCGACCACAGGATGGTTATTTTTTGCGAAGTGAGAGTTTCTATAATTTACTGACCGAAATTGATGAGCTAAAATTATCAACAGCAAACTACTATGGTGGTCAATCGCTTCACAATCGGTCTCATGGCGAAAGTGTTTTGACGTTGCTTTCCAGAAGGTTATCTGGAAACGGCATTTACATTTTTGATGAGCCAGAGAGTGGATTGTCACCAATTGGTTTATTTAAGTTTCTGATTCTAATCGATGAGTTAGTTCAGAAGGGCTCACAAATCATTATCGCCACCCACTCGCCAATTATTTTAGGGTATCGGAATGCTGAGATTTTAGAGTTTAAAGACGATAATATTTCGGTTGTTGGCTATAAGGAAACCGATGTTTATGGCTTATATAAGCGATTTTTAGAGGATGAGAACTTTATTGATGAGTTGTTGAAATAATAAAAAAAAGAGACAGACCTATTTTTGACTCAAATCTAATCGATAACATCACTAGGCCATTCAAAAAGTACTAAATAATCCTTTTTATCCCTATACTCTACTTTTAAAGAGGCTTCCAAGGTAAACTTGATCCCTAGAATTTTCCTATTAAGTATGGGGTAGTTTGTCCCAGTGGTGACCAAGATACTTGATATACTCTTGAATCCTAAAAAAGGCCGTATCTAGAATGCTAGACATTCTTTTGATACAGCCTCTTTTAGTTTTGTCGGAAAACCTCAATTTAGAAAAATTTCCCGGGAAATTAAATAAAATGATTTTTAACGCGTTCCCAGAACAGACCTCGGGAACGTTTAATAAACCTCACTTTTCGCTCCGAAAGCGAAATTTGAATGCTCTCTAAATCAGAAACATTCAAAGATAAATGATCTTGTGTTAAATCCATTCCTTCCCAATTTTCTGATTCCAACGTGAGTGTTTGCTCACTAGGGATAATCAATGGCGATCCAATCGTCCGATAAGCATTATTATTGATCGATGCCATCTCAGTTAGTTGAAACGCTGGAATACTTGGATAAATAACAGCACCACCTAGAGACTTGTTATAGGCTGTACTCCCAGTTGGTGTACTCACACAAACACCAGTTCCTCGAAAAGATTCCAGGAACATGTCATTGATCTTAATATCAAGATGTTGTGCCCGTGTGGCATTGAGGACAGTAAACTCATTAAGCGCATAGGCTTCTTTTCTCTCATTTTTTGTTTGAATGGTTGCTTTAATGAGTGGATAAGATGCTATTTCAAATTCTTGATTTTGGATAAAAGTAGCTAATTCATCAATTTCACTAGGAAGCCAATCGGTATAATATCCTAGGGTTCCAGTGTGAACACCAATAAAATTTACTTTATCTAGTCGATCGTGATAATGATGGACACCTTTTAATACCGTACCATCTCCACCGATGGTGATGACGATATCAGGTACTTTATCGCAAAGGGTTAACCCGAGAGCTTGAAGTTTATTTTCAATTTCTTTTTTGACTTTTAATGTTCGCTCTGATTCAAAGGTGAAAATAGAAACGTTCATGTTTTATCTTCCTTTTATGAAATTTACTTAAAACGTAAGAGTTCTTCTACCTCTTTACGTCTCGGTGGTTGTGGTTCTTCATCTGCATAACCGTAAACAATGAGAGATGCTACGGTTTCTTCTTCTGGTAAATCGATTAACTCAGCAATTTTCACCTCATCAACCACACCAAAAATACAAGTTCCAACCCCTTTAGCATGAGCGGTTAAACAAAAGGTTTGACAAGCAATTCCTGCATCAAACGCTTCCCATTTTTCTGTGTTTCCACTTTCAATGCCATATTTTTCCGTACGACCACTTTTTCCTTGAACAAAGCTGAGTACAGCAACACCGTTCGCATTTTCTAAGGTCTGCATGTTATAGTTGAAGCCTTTAACAGCATCTGTTGCAAACTTAGTAATGATTTCTTTGTCTTCGACTAATGTCCATCGTGGGGTTTGCGAATTAGTCCAAGAAGGCGCAAAACGTACCACATCAATAATTTCGGTCATTAATGCGTGGTCAACTTGTTCATCTTTATATTTTCTAATGGATCTTCTACCTGTGATCATTTCAATTGCTTCCATATCTTATACACTCCTTTAACTTAGATATCTTGTATATGGCTTTCATTATAGCGGAAATCGGGGTAAAAAGCACTCTTTTTATACGAAAAAAAGCCTACAATATGTAGACTTTAATTTCTAGACCTTCTCAATGGACAGCTTTGTTCCATCAATATACTTAGAATCTAAGCGTTTCATGACTTGCCCAACAAAGGATTTGTCGATGTTAACATAGGTCTGTTTCGTTCGAATATCAATGTCACCAATAGCACGTGGTGGTACATTAGCATTCTTACTAATCATCGATACTAATTCTTTAGGACCCATACGTTTTTTGTTACCAATGTTAAAGGAAACACGTACTTCGTGGCGACGAGGCGCTTTAGAGCGATTAGCTTTGTCACGTGGATTTCCTCTATCGCCTGCTTTTACTTCTTCAATTGGGGCATATTTTTTATCGATGTTCCCAATTTGCATGTTCAGAAGGGAAGCTGCTATATCAACCAAGCTATACTCTTCATCGACTAGATTTCCTAAAATTTCGTATTCTTTCGTGAAATCTTTGCCTTCTAGGTTAGAAGTTAATTCACCCATGAATTTCTCAATCCGCTTCTTTTTAATGTCGTCTGCATTTGGTAATGGCATTTTTTCCATCTTCGATTTCGTGTACGCTTCAATGCGGCGTAGTTTAAACATGTCCTTCCCAAAAACAAAAGTAATCGATAAACCTGACTCACCCGCCCGACCAGTACGACCAATACGGTGAACGTAGTTTTCTTCGTTCAAAGGAATATCGTAATTGAAAACAGCGTCAATGTTATTGACGTCAATCCCACGTGCAGCGATGTCTGTTGCCACAAGAATGTTTACTTTTTTTCGACGGAACGCATGCATCACACGGTCACGTTGTACTTGCTTTAAATCTCCGTGAAGACCCTCTGCTACATAGCCTTCTGACTGTAATTTTGAAACCAATTCATCTACTTCACGTTTCGTATTTGTAAAAACAATCGAAGAGGTGATTCCCATGGCATCGATGCAACGAATCATCGCCTGAACACGATCACGGTACCTAACTTCAATGTAATATTGATCAATTTGACGGTTAGATAATTCTTTCGTAGCTACTTTGATGATTTCTGGATCCTTTTGATGCTTGCGAGCAATCTTTAAAATCTCAGATGGCATCGTAGCTGAAAAAAGAACCGTTTGACGCTCGTCTGGCGTATCCACTAAAATCGATTCAATGTCCTCTTTGAACCCCATGTTCAACATTTCATCTGCCTCATCTAGTACCATGAATTTAATTTGATCGATCTTTAACGTACCACGCTTCATGTGATCCATCACTCTTCCTGGTGTTCCAACGACAATTTGAACACCTTTTTTCAAAGCACGAATTTGCGGATCATAAGATTGACCACCATAAATAGCTAAAATGTTAATATCGCGATTGTTTTTTGCAAACTTCTTTGCCTCATCGTGAACTTGTACAGCCAATTCACGGGTTGGACATAAAACCAAAGCCTGAACGTTTTTATTTTTTGCATCAATCTTTTCTAAAATTGGTAACATAAATGCAGCTGTTTTCCCAGTTCCTGTTTGGGCTTGACCCACAACATCTTGACCGGCTAATACAATGGGAATCGCCTGTGCTTGAATCGGAGATGGTACTTTATATCCCATTTCTTCGATTGATTTCAATGTCGCTTCTGATAATTCTAAATCTTTAAAACTTAATACTTCTTCATTCATAATATTCCTCACTCACGTTATACTAATTCATATTTGAAGCCTTTACTATGAAACGCAAAATATCTTAAAATGCGAATTAGCATAACTCCAACTGATATATTATATATGACTTCTTTTATATAATCAATATGATACCGTTTCACTAAAAAAGTTATTACCAAATCCACAGCTTAACTAAAGGATAGAATAAGTTATTTTGTGGAAAAAATATGTATATTCTCTTCATTTAAGCTTTTTACACAGTTTTTTTCCTAAAAAAAGAATGATTTGCTAATTAAAATTAAGCTTTTCCACAATTCCACAAAATAAGTCATATATAACCTATTAGTTCTGTATAAAACTGTATATAAAATGAGCATGTCGGATCTTATTCTAAAAATCCTTGACGTCAGTATCATTTTTTTATATAATAGTACCACTGTCCATTATTTAGTGACGTTATTATAAAAAGAAGTTGGAGGTACTAAACATGAAACGAACTTGGCAACCAAATAAGCGCAAAAGAGCCAAAACTCACGGATTTAGATCGCGCATGTCTACAACAGCAGGACGCAAAATTATTGCAGCTCGTCGTAAAAAAGGTAGAAAAGCATTAACTGTATAAACCACTTTGCTTAATTTAAGAGAAGTGGTTTTTTCTTAATACAAAAGGTGTTTGAAGATTATGAAGAAAGAATTTCGCATCAAAAAATCAGATGAAATTGAATTGGTTATGAAAAAAGGTGCCTCTAAAGCTAACCGTACTTTTATTGTATATAAGTATAAGCGTCCTGAGTCTCATCAATACCGCGTCGCGGTTTCAGCGCCTAAAAGATTAGGAAATGCTGTGGTACGCAATAAAGTAAAACGACAAATGCGTGCGATTCTAGGGCAAAATAATCATCACTTAAAAATTGGATACGATTATTTCATTATTGCTAGACCCGATGTCCTGAATCTTGATTTTCTAGCGATTACCAAACAAATGAAACACGCTTTGAACTTATTCAAACAACCACATAAAAAGTAAAAGTCATCGATAAAGATGGCTTTTCTCAAGTAAGGAGGAATCTGAATGATCACAGATACGATTGCAGCTATTGCAACAGCCACGGCTGGATCCGGTGCTATTTCTATTATCCGTATCAGTGGCGAAGAAGCTATTTCCATTGTCGATAAACTATTTATCGGCAAAAATCTCAGGGAACAAATGAGTCATACCATTCATTATGGTCACATCCAATGTCCAGAAAGTAAGGTAGTCATTGATGAAGTCTTAGTCATGCTGATGCGTGGACCACGGAGTTTTACCACGGAAGATGTGATAGAAATCAATTGTCATGGTGGTGCCTTTGTCACAAAACGTATTCTAGAACTTCTCCTCACTCATGGTGCACGTCTTGCTCATCCAGGTGAATTTTCAAAGCGTGCTTTTTTAAACGGACGAATTGATCTTTCAGAAGCGGAGGCCATCATGGACATCATCGAAGCAAACAGCGATCATGCTTTAAAATTAGCACTCAACTCTTTAGATGGTCAGGTCACTCAGTTGATTAACAACTTACGTGAAGACATCTTAACGATCGTCGCTAAAATCGAAGTAAACATTGACTACCCGGAATACGACGAAGTAGAAGAAATGACAAACGGTGTTTTGCTTCCAAAGTCGAAGCAGGTACAAGCAAACATGGTTCATCTCTTACAAACCGCTAAAACAGGCCAAATTCTTAAAAATGGAATCAAAACAGCGATTATCGGGCGACCAAACGTTGGAAAATCCAGCCTTTTAAACACGCTGATGCGAGAAGAAAAAGCCATTGTAACAGATATTGCAGGAACCACCCGTGATACTGTGGAAGGTTTTGTGAACATTGGTGGGATCACCCTGAATCTAATTGATACCGCAGGAATTCGGAAAACAGTAGACATTGTAGAATCTATTGGAATTGAAAAAGCTAAAAATTTAATAGAAGAAACAGAACTTATCCTCCTTATTTTCAATGCCAGCGAAGAATTAAAACAGGAAGACAAAGACCTTTTAGAGCTAACGAAAGATAAACGACGGATTATCCTTTTGAATAAATCTGATCTACCGATTAAAATCGATATGAGTCAAATTCCATCTTATGTAGCAACTTCTATGACCGATGAAACAGGCCTAACATCATTGAAGAATAAAATAAAAACTCTCTTCGAGATAAACGAACCTTCTTCAAGTGAAACCTTTATTTCAAATACACGCCATATCGCTAAACTAAACCAAAGTTTAGGATCGATCGAAAATGCCATTGATCAAATGCAACTTGGCATGCCAATTGACATGGTTGAACTTGATCTAAAGCAAGCTTGGTCTCTTTTAGGAGAGATATTAGGTGAAGATATTTCAGATTCCTTAATCGATGAATTATTTACAAAATTTTGCCTGGGGAAATAATCTTTCTTTTCACCAGGATTTCACTTATTTGTTAAATACTTTTAAACAAGAAAAAGACGTATTTAGCCTCCTTTAAAATAACTTTTCCACAGTTTCCACAGCTATAATTATCTTTTTTATTGTAAGAATTTAAATACTTAATTTAACTAAAATATTTTGCAACTTCTTAGCGCAAATAGTGGAAATGGATATAGAAAACGTGTATAATTAGACCTATCATGTTTGACACGATAGACTTCCATTAAAAGACTGAAGAAAAAGGACAGGAAATAATATGCAAATAAATGATACAGATAAAATTATTAACCTAGATATCCTTAAGATTGTCCCAAATCGGCAACAGCCTAGGACTATTTTTGATGATGAAAAAATTACTGATTTAGCTGAGTCCATTAAAGAGCATGGTGTCATTCAACCGATTGTTGTAAGAAAAGGTGAAAATTCTTATGAGATCATTGCAGGAGAACGCCGTTTTCGTGCTGTTAAATACTTAAATTTATCAACGATTCCTGCTATCATAAAAGACTACGATGATATAACAACAGCTAGTGTAGCAATTATTGAAAATATTCAAAGGGAAGATTTAACGTCAATTGAGGAAGCGATTGCTTATCGAAAGTTAATGAATTTACATGGCATTACGCAAGCAGAGTTAGCTAATCAAATTAGTAAAAGTCAATCTACCATTGCTAATAAAATAAGATTATTGAATTTATCTCAAGAAGTTCAAGACGCTATTTTAAAAAGAGAAATTTCAGAACGTCACGCTAGAACACTTCTTTCAGTTAAAGAAGAAGAAATGCAAAAGAAGCTTCTTAACACTATCATCGAAAAAGGATTAAACGTTAGTCAAGCAGAAAAGTTAGTAGAAGATTATTTAAATCCGAAAAAAGAAACACTTAAAGCAACGACAATTACCAAAATTCCACGTAACATTAAATTGGCTTTGAATACCTTTAACCAAGCAGCTATGATGGTTGAAAAAACAGGGATGGAGGTAGAGACACAAACAAATGAAACAGACGATGCTTTCATTTTGACAATTTCATTAAAAAAATAAATCTAGCAAGCCCTTAATCACTTAAGGGCTCTTATCGCTTTTAAAGCAGGAGGAACATTTATGGGCTGTATTATTTCCATTACTAATCAAAAGGGTGGAGTAGGGAAAACCACATCGAGTATTAACTTATCAGCATCACTTGCTCATTTAGGATATAAAATTTTGCTTGTTGACATTGATTCACAAGCAAATGCTTCGACCGGAGTAGGGGTTTATAAAGGGGATACGAAGAAAACCATTTTTGACTTACTCATTGACAATGTTCCGACTACTGAAGTGGTTGTTAAAACATCAGAAGAAAATTTATTTTTAATTCCGTCTTCGCAAGAGCTATCAGGAATTGATACATTAATTGTTAATGATAAAGATCGCGAGTTTAAACTAAAAGTAAAATTAGAGGAAGTAAGAGACGATTACGATTATATCATCATTGATTGTCCACCTTCTCTAGGTCTTTTAACCATTAATGCCTTAACCGCATCTGATTCAACGTTGATTCCTGTGCAATGTGAATACTATGCACTTGAAGGATTAACTCAACTTTTAAATACGATTCGTATTGTTCAGAAAAGGTTGAATCCAACGTTGTCGATTGAAGGTGTCTTATTAACCATGTTAGATCGCCGGACAAAATTAGGCATCGACGTTATTAATGAAGTGAGGCTTTATTTCAAAGAGAAAGTTTTTAATACCATTATTCCAAGATTAGTTAGATTAAGTGAGGCACCATCTTTTGGGAAGTCGATCATTGATTATGATTTTCATTCGAAAGCATCTAAATACTACATTGACCTAGCACATGAGGTGGTGAAGAACAATGACCAGGAGTAGATTAGGAAGAGGTCTCGAATCCTTGTTTCAAGAGCATGATATTGAAAGTGTTGAATCTATTGATACGATTCGTGATGGTGAGATTGTATCGGATATTAAGATTGACCAGTTAAGACCTAACCCTTATCAGCCACGAAAGTATTTTGACGAAGAAAAATTAGAAGAGTTAGCCTTTTCCATTCGTGAGCATGGTGTTCTTCAACCGATCATTGTTAAAAAAGACATTAAAGGTTACATCATTATCGCTGGTGAGCGTCGCTTTAGGGCATCTAAAAGAGCAGAAGTCTCAACGATTCCAGCCATTGTCCGGGAATATAGCGACGATTTAATGATGCAACATGCTTTGATTGAAAACTTACAGCGTGAAGATTTAAATCCCATTGAGGAAGCAAAAAGCTATAAGCTAATTATGCAGAAGCTTAGTTTAACACAAGAGAAGTTTGCAGAAAAAATTGGTAAAAGTAGAACCTATGTGACTAATATGATGCGTCTTTTAAACTTACCTGAGTTTGTGACGGATGCCATTGAGGAACGAAGTATTTCAATGGGTCATGCTAAAATTTTGGCTGGATTAAAGGATGAGGAAAAAGTCTTAGAACTTGCTATTTTGATTAAAGAAGAGCAAATTTCCGTTCGTGAGTTAGAAGAAATGTTGAAGCAGGAGGCTAAATCAACCTCAGCTAAAAGTAAGCAAAAAGTGACTGAAGACAAGCAACTAAACAGATTAGAATCAAATTTAAATACTCATTTTGGTACGAAAGTTAATGTGAAAGAGAAGAATGGGAAAGGTCAAATCGTCATTAATTACTTATCAACGGAAGATTTGAATCGATTACTCGATATAATGGGGATTGATGTCTAATGGAATTAACACGTGAATTTTTTCAAAATTTACTTAACAACTTCGCTACTCAGGTCGTGCAAGTTGTTATTATTTTACTCATTTTTACCGTGGTGAAAAAGGTCGGTATTAGTTTAATAACACGAATTTTTAGGATAAAGATTGGTCGAGTGACAAGTAGCACGCCTGAATCTTTGAAGCAAAAAGAAACGATTAAGCAATTGTGTATCAATGTGTTTAAATATGCAACCAATTTATTGCAGGTTGTTTTAACTATTTCCGTTTTTGTCTCGATTGGGACATTGATGGCTAGTGTAGGGGCGTTTGCGATTATCATTACCTTTGCTTTCCAGAGTATGCTAGCAGATATCGTTCGTGGCTTTTTTATCATTTTTGAAGAGATGTTTTTAATCGGTGATTTAATCGAAGTAGCTGGTTATCAAGGTGAGGTTGTTGAAATTGGGCTTCAAACAACTAAGATTAAATTGGTGTCAACTAAAGAGATTGTTTTAATCCCTAATCGCAACGTTGGAAATATTGTCAAACTTGATACCGCAAGAGTTGAAGCATTGTTTAACCAACCACCAGAAAGTGGAATAAACTAAGAATAGGATTCAGCGAGGTGATAGCATGGTTTTAGAATGGAATTGGAAAGAGGAGTTAGCTAATGCCATTACCCATGGCATTGGTTTTGCTTTAAGTATTGCCGGGTTAGTTTTTTTAATTTTGCGTCGTTTGAGTTATGATTCTGATACAATGGCTCTTGTTAGTGTCATTATTTATGGTTCAAGCATGATTTTACTTTACTTATGTTCGACGCTACATCATAGTCTGCCATTTAAGAAAACGAAGCGTCTTTTTACTATTCTAGATCATTCGGCTATTTATGTTTTGATTGCCGGGACGTATACGCCTTTTTTACTAATTACCTTACGTGGTACTTTAGGATGGGTCTTGTTTTTTATCATTTGGACGATTGCCATTGGTGGAATTGTTTTTAAATCCATTTTTGCCGATCGATTTATAGTATTGGCGACGTTGAGCTACATTATTATGGGATGGTTGATTGTCTTTGTTTGGGGACCACTTCATGCTAATTTATCTAATACAGCGATTTATTTGTTATTTGCAGGTGGTTTATCTTATACCCTAGGAACAATTTTCTTTGGTTGGCAACGAATTCCTTGGATTAAAAAGGTCAAGCTACCTTTTACTCATGCCATTTGGCATTTGTTTGTTTTAGCTGGTAGTGCCTTTATGTTTTTCGCCATTTTGTTTTTTGTATAGTTAACCTGAAAGAACTAGAGAACAGAAAAACCGGAAGATCCTAAGGATTTTTCCGGTTTTATGTTAAGTCAAGAAGTAGAATACAAATGAGATAATGCTAATTCCAGTTACTAGTGCCCCTAGCATTTTAGCACCTTTTGTTATTGAGAAAATACCAGCTCCGATACCGATGACACCTAGCATAAGTGGATACATAAAAAATGAAGCGATAGATGCTGCCAATCCGATGATGCCAATCAGAAGCGCTGCGTGAGTAGCGTCTGCAGATGTTTGATGATCGTAGTGATCCATTAAATCTGCGGAGTATTCCTCATCGTAGTAGCCGCGGTATTTTCTACTTAAATCGTCGTCTCTGTGAAATTTCATGACATAGATTCTCCTTTTTGTTTAACGTTGGACGTCTTTAGTATGAATCAGTTAGGAAAAATTATGTACTTTTCTTACAATGTGATATAATTTTATTATTGGAGAGTAGGTGTGTTAAGATGGAAGAAAAGGATTTTATTACATTAGGTCAACTTTTAAAAGCTGAAAATATTATCGCTAGTGGTGGTCATGCCAAGTGGTTTTTAAGTGAAAATATCGTGCATGTGAACGATGAATTAGAAAATCGTCGTGGTCGTAAATTGTATAATGGTGATCAAGTTTCCATTGAGGGAATTGGTGATTTTACTTTGGATTTGTAGGAGTTTTGATTGATGTTTATTAAGAAACTATCGCTAAGTAATTTTAGAAACTATCACCGTTTAGAAATTGATTTTTCTAATCATATCAATGTAGTGATTGGTAAAAATGCACAAGGGAAAACCTCTTTAATCGAGGCTATTTTTGCGTTATCAACAACGAAATCACATCGGACAAGCAAAGATCTTCAGATGGTTCGAATGGGTGAAGAGTTTGGTAAAATTGATGGGATCGTCGAGAGCGATGAGATTTTTGATTTAACTTTGGTTTTATCCAAGAAAGGGAAGCGTGCGAAGTATAATGGCATTGATTTTCGTTTGCTTAGTGAATACATTGGGAAATTAAAGGTGGTTTTCTTTGCCCCTGAGGATTTGTTGATGATTAAGGGATCCCCAACCGTGCGTCGTCGTTTTTTGAACATGGCTATTGGTCAAACCGATGGGCTATACTTACATCATTTAAGCCAGTATAATCAGATTTTGAAACAGCGAAATGAGTTATTAAAAACCTTTGTGGAAAAGGTCGAAAATCAGCTGATGTTAGAGGTGTTAACGCAGCAATTAATTCCTCACTTAATTTACATTCACGAGAAACGAATTTGGTTCTTGTCAGCACTAGAGCGACATGGCAGTCGAGTTCATCAGCATGTAACCGAATCTGGGGAACTTTTGGGCTTGAAATATGTTTCCTCGCTGAAAGTCGATGAGATGATCGAGGAAGAGGTTTTTCGTCGATACGAAGCTAATTATGGTGTGGATAAGCGGATGAGAACAACTGGTATTGGGCTTCATCGTGATGATTTTTTAGTAGAAGTAGATGGAATGAATGCCTCGTGTTATGCGTCTCAGGGGCAACAACGAACAGCAGTTTTATCCATGAAGTTTGCTGAAATTGATTTAGTTCATGAAGTTTCTGGAATTTATCCGCTCCTTTTATTAGACGATGTATTATCGGAGCTTGACAGTAGCCGCCAGAGTAAGTTATTATCTGTGACTAATGACCAGGTACAGACGTTTATTACGACAACAAGTATTGATGGAATTGATGATGAAATTGTGAAGATGGCTGATGTTTTTGAGGTCAAGCAGGCGGAAATTAGAAAGGTCGATTTTGATTCAGAAAGTATGTCTTAGGACGTGCTTTTTCTTGTGGAAAAACCTAGCCTCAAACGTGCAATCACCTGCCTTTTATGGTATAATGAGGAGATAGATTTTTAGGGTAGGAGTAGGTGAATACCGTGAGTGAAAAAGAAGAAATTTTAGAGATCCAATCAACTGCTGTCGAAGGAGATTATGACGGTAGCAACATACAGGTTCTAGAAGGCTTAGAGGCTGTCCGTCTTAGACCAGGTATGTACATTGGTGGAACAGACAAGGGAGCTCTACACCATTTAGTGTGGGAAATTGTCGATAATTCCATTGATGAGGCGTTAGCTGGATATTGTACAGAAATTAACATCGCCATTACAGCAGATGAAGAAATCACCGTAACTGATAATGGACGGGGAATTCCAGTTGATGTTCATGAAAAAACTGGTTTGTCAACTGTTGAGACGGTATTTACAGTTCTCCATGCTGGTGGTAAGTTTGGTGGTGGCGGTTATAAAGTATCTGGAGGTTTACACGGGGTAGGAGCATCGGTGGTTAATGCACTGTCTGATTATCTAGAAGTAACGGTAAATCGAAATGGGAAACAGTACTTTCAACGGTTTGAAAAAGGAGATGCCATTGGGACGTTAGAAGAAGTTGGAACGTCAGAAGCTAGTGGAACTTTTGTGCGCTTTAAGCCGGATGGAACTATTTTTGAAGAAACCACGGTTTACGAGTATGATATCCTACAACGCCGTGTACGTGAACTAGCCTTTTTAAATCGAGGTCTTCGCATTACGTTAGAAGATCAGCGTCTAGGACAAGAACGAAAAGAAGAATACCATGCTGAAGGTGGAATTAGCGAGTACGTTTCCTATCTGAATAAAGGGAAAGAAGTGTTGCACGAAGAAATCATTCAAGCTGAAGGTGAAATGGATGGCGTTCAAGTTGAAATTGCTATGCAGTATAATACTGGTTTTGCTGAAGGTAAAATTTACTCTTATGCCAACAATATTAACACGGGTGGTGGTGGAACCCATGATTCTGGATTTAGGGCTGCTTTAACACGAATTGTTAATCGCTTTGCTAAAGAAATGAACGTTTTAAAAGGGGACGATACGTTAACTGGGGATGACATTCGTGAAGGATTAGTGGCTATTGTTTCAGCAAAACATCCTGATCCGCAGTTTAAAGGTCAAACAAAAGATCAGTTAGCTAATAGTGAAGTCCGTAAAATTACCGATAACGTTTTTGCAGCAGCTTTTGAAAGAATAATGCTCGAGCAACCTAAGGTAGCTAAGGTCATTGTAGATAAGGCATTATTAGCTGCTCGTGCTCGTGCAGCGGCAAAGAAGAGCCGTGAAATGGTACAGCGTAAATCGCCACTGGAGTCTTTAGGATTAAAGAGTAAGCTAGCAGACTGTCAATCAAAGGATCCTTCCATTTGCGAGGTCTACATTGTCGAGGGGGATTCGGCCGGTGGTTCAGCAAAACAGGGACGCGACAATAAATTCCAAGCGATCCTTCCTTTACGAGGAAAAGTATTAAATGTAGAGAAAGCACGGATTAATCAAGTTTATGCTAATAATGAAATCAAGAGTATGATTCATGCTATTGGTACTGGGGTTGGAGATGATTTTGATTTAGAGAAGGCACGCTATCATAAAGTCGTGATCATGACCGATGCCGATGTGGATGGGGCGCATATTCGGACGCTGTTGTTGACATTTTTCTATCGTTACATGAAACCTTTGGTAGAAAAAGGGTATATTTATATTGCTCAACCGCCATTGTTTAAGATTACACAAGGTAAGAAGGTGGATTATTTGTATCACGAATCAGAGTTAGAGAGTCACATGGCTTCTTTAGCTCCAACACCACGACCAAACATTCAGCGTTACAAAGGTCTTGGAGAAATGAATGCCGATCAATTATGGGAAACTACCATGGATCCAGAAGTTCGAACGTTATTACAGGTAACTGTAGAGGATGCTATTCAAGCGGACGAAATTTTTGATGTTTTGATGGGAGATCGTGTCGAACCAAGACGTGAGTTTATTGATGCTAATGCGACGTATGCGAATTTGGATGTTTAGGAAAGTAGGTGAGTAGTATGAGTGATCAAATTAAACCACAGAGTTTAGTTAATGAAATGAAACAATCTTTCATTGACTATTCCATGAGTGTTATTGCGGCTCGTGCATTACCTGATGTACGAGATGGCTTAAAGCCGGTACATCGTCGTATTTTATATTCGATGAATGATTTAGGGATGCATAGTGATAAACCATATAAAAAGTCTGCCCGTATCGTCGGGGACGTTATTGCTAAGTATCACCCTCACGGTGATTCTTCTGTATACGACGCTATGGTAAGAATGGCTCAGGATTTTAGTTACCGTGGCCCACTTGTAGATGGTCATGGAAATTTTGGTTCCGTTGATGGCGATGGTGCAGCTGCCATGCGTTACACAGAAGCAAGAATGTCAAAGCTGGCGATGGAAATCGTGCGAGACATCAATAAAGATACCGTCGATTTTGTTCCAAACTTTGACGAAGAGGAAACAGAGCCATCGGTTATGCCAGCTAAGTTTCCTAACTTATTAGTCAATGGGGCAACTGGTATTGCCGTTGGAATGGCAACCAACATTGCCCCTCATAATTTAAGTGAGGTTATTGATGGGTGTGTGGCTTACATTGATAATCGTGACATTGAAATTTCTGAGTTAATGAATTACATTAAGGGGCCGGATTTACCAACAGGTGCTATGATTTTAGGTACAAAAGGAATCAGGGAAGCTTACGAGACAGGGAAAGGGAAGTTTATGATTCGCTCGAAGACTCAAATTGTTGAGGATTCGAGTGGAAAGTCTCGTATTGTCATTACGGAAATTCCATATCAGGTTAATCGTGAAGTTTTAATCGAAAAAATGGCTGACCTTGTTAAGCAGAAAAAAGTTGATGGGATTACTGATATTCGAAATGAGTCTAACCGTGAAGGCACACGAATTGTTGTTGAATTACGTAAAGACGTGAATGCTGGTGTGATGTTAAATCAACTTTATAAACTGACTCAACTTCAGGTTTCATTTAGCATTAACATGTTAGCTCTTGTTGGACGAACACCACAAGTTCTAAATTTAAAAGAGATTTTAAAACATTATGTAGCTCACCAGTTTGAGGTAGTTACCCGCAAGACGAAGTTTGAGCTTTCAAAGGCAGAAGCCCGTGCTCACATTTTAGAGGGTTATCGCATTGCTTTAGATAATATTGATCGCATTATTCAGATCATCCGTGGTTCACAAACCGATGAACTAGCTATGAATGCTATGATGACTGAGTTTGGCTTAACTGAAATTCAAGGGAAAGCTATCTTGGATATGCAATTACGTCGTCTAACCGGTCTGCAGCGTGACAAAGTCGAATCTGAGTATAATGAATTGATTATTCTAATTGCTGATTTAAAAGACATTCTTGCTAATGAGGATCGTGTTTACGAGATTATCCGAACGGATTTAATTGGGATCAAAGAAAAACATGGTAACGAGCGCAAGACGAGCATTGAGTTAAGTGGTGACTTTGACATTGAAGACGAGGATTTAATTCCACGTGAGCAAGTGATTATCACGATTACCGATAAAGGTTATGTGAAGCGACAGCCAATCAATACTTATCGTTCACAACATCGTGGTGGCCGTGGGATTCAAGCCATGGGTACCAACGAGGACGATTTCGTTAAGGAGTTGTTGACGACATCCAGTCACGATCACTTATTGTTCTTTACAAGTACTGGGAAAGTGTACATCAAGAAAGCTTATACGATTCCAGAAGCTTCTCGTACAGCAAAAGGACTACCGATTGTTAATTTAATTGACTTAGCACCAGGGGAAGTTGTTAGTGCAGTTATTGCAGTAGATGAGTTTAAGGATACGGAATTCTTATTCTTTGCTACGAAGTTTGGTGTGGTGAAACGGACTAGCCTATCTGAGTTTGCTAGCATTAGACAAAATGGTAAGAAAGCTTTGACCATTCGTGAAGACGATGTATTGCTATCGGTTAGAAAAACAACCGGTGGGAATGATGTTGTCATTGCTTCAAGCAGTGGTAACTTAATTTGGTTTGAAGAAGACCAAATTAGATCCATGGGACGTGCGGCAACAGGTGTACGTGGTATTCGTTTAAAGGACGATGAGATTGCTATTGGGATGGAATTAGTCAATCCTGGTCAACAAATTCTCGTGGTTTCAGAGAATGGACTTGGTAAACGAACACCGATTGAAGAGTATCGTAAGACGAGCCGTGGTAGCAAAGGGGTTAAGACCATTAACATGACTGATAAGACAGGGGCGCTAATCGCGATGAAGTCGGTTAATGGAGATGAGGATTTACTCATTGTTACCAACGATGGAATCATTATTCGAACTTCTTTAGAGCAGGTGTCAACGACTGGTCGTTCTACTCAAGGAGTTAAGCTGATGCGTGTTGGTGATGGACAGGCAGTAGCAAGTGTAACGGTAACAGAGAAAGAAGTAGAAGAAGAAATTGGTATAGATGAAGTGGTGGAAGCTGAGGCTATAGAAGTGGAAACAAAAGAATAAGAAAAATCTAGCTAGTTCATCAACTAGCTAGATTTTTATATGGATGAAGCGCATTGTTCCACGTGGAACAAAATGTAGCAGATCAAAGTTGAAGAACAAGTTATAAATAGGTTTGATTCTGAGTAGATTTGTGGTATGATATAAGGTATTAAATTCGTAGGAAGAGGAGGTAGTACACATGTTAGATTTAAGACGAGTGGTTAGCAATGTTGACGAAGTCATCAAAGCGATAGAGACAAGGGGTGGTGACTACTCCTATGTGAGAGAAATCGTAACATTAGATGAAAGTCGTAAAGATTTAATTTTTCAGGTTGAGCAGTTAAAAGCGAAGCGAAATGAATCTTCTAAACAAATTGGTGAGCTTAAGCGTACAGGTCAAGACACAACATTAATCATGTCTGAAATGGATGGTATTGGCGATGAGATTAAAGTTCTTGACGAACAGGTTAAAGTCATCGATGAGGAGATCAGAGATATTCTGTTAGGTGTACCAAATGTTCCATGTGGAACATTACCAGTAGGAAAAGATGAAGATGATAACGTTGAGACCCATAAATGGGGTGAGACTACATCATTCACTTATGAACCAAAGGCTCATTGGGATTTAGTCACTGATTTAGATATCGTTGACTTTGAACGCGCGACTAAGATCACAGGGAGTCGCTTTGCAGTTTATAAAGGTGCAGGTGCTCGTTTGGAGCGTGCCTTAGCTAGCTTTATGTTAGACTTACATACCATAGAACACGATTATCATGAAATTTTACCGCCAGTGATTGTTAACAGTAAAAGTATGATGGGAACAGGAAGCTTACCTAAGTTTGCAGAAGATTTATTCAAGCTAGAGGATAGTGACTATTATTTGATTCCAACTGCTGAAGTTCCAGTAACAAATCTACACGCGGATGAGATTTTAGATGTAGAACAACTACCAATTAAGTATACAGCATATAGTGGTTGTTTTAGATCAGAAGCAGGATCAGCAGGGCGTGATACCCGTGGTATTATTCGTCAACATCAGTTTAGCAAAGTTGAATTAGTCAAGTTCGTTAAGCCAGAAGAGTCTTACGATCAGTTAGAAGTTCTATTAAGTCATGCAGAGAAAGTCTTGCAGCTATTGGAATTACCATATCGTGTGATTACCCTTTGTACAGGAGACGTTGGATTCTCATCTGCTAAAACTTATGACATTGAAGTGTGGTTACCATCTTATAATGAGTATAAGGAAATTTCTTCTTGTAGTAACTTTGAAGACTTTCAAGCACGCCGTGCCAACATTAAGTTTAAGCGTGAAAAAGGGGCTAAAGCAGAGTTTGTTCATACGTTAAATGGTTCAGGATTAGCCATTGGACGTGCCTTTGCAGCAATCATTGAAAACTATCAGAACGAAGATGGAAGTATTCGAGTACCAAAAGTACTGCAACCTTATATGGGTGGTTTAGAAGTTATTAAATAGATTTAGCATATTCAAATCCGCCTTAGAAAAAGGCGGTTTTGTTACGTTTATAGGGGAGGAGAAAAGATAGAAATTGGGTGTTAATATGAAAGTATGTTTGCTTTCAAGTGGTAGCATTGGTAATGCCATTGTGATTGAATCAGAACACGATTCGATTTTGATTGATTGTGGCTTATCTTTTAAGAAGTTTTTAGAGCTAATGGATCAGACTAGTCTTGATCCCGATAAGTTAAAGGATGTACTTGTGACACATGAACATACGGATCATAGTAAAAGTGTCGGTGTCTGCGTACGCAAGTTAGGCCTTGGCATCTGGGCAACTCAGGGAACTGAAGATGCAATGTATCAGAAGAAAGTCTTACGTGAGGGGGATGCTGAGGTTAATATCATCGAGAAGTATAAGACTTACGAAATAGCAGGGTTTACGGTGATACCATTTCCACTGTCTCACGATGCTGCAGAACCAGTTGGTTTTATCGTGGAGCGAGATGAGAAGAAGGTAGTTTACCTCACGGATACAGGTTACGTTTCAAGGGAAGTGATGGAAGCAGTAAAAGATGCTGATCTCTATATGATGGAGATGAATCATAATGTAGAGATGCTTCATATGTGTGATCGACCTTGGAATTTAAAACAACGTATTCTAGGTGACGATGGTCATTTATCTAATGAAGATGGCGCTTACGTCTTAAGCAAGATCGTTGGTGAGAATACGAAGCACGTCTTTTTATCTCACATTAGTCAAGATGTTAATTTACCTGAACTTGCGATGATGACGCTAAAAGAGGTTTTGAATGAACGAAAAGTTAATGTTTCGAAGCTACATTTACATTTAACTTATCCGCTACAACCATCACATGTAGTGGAAGTGTAGGGGTTAAAGGATGTTGTTTTATTGATTTCTTTTCGCTTATTAGGGGCTGTTACCATGAGGAATTTTACTAGTAACAACCGATCTTTTTATCAGAAAGTAGGGATAGATTGTGGATAAACGGATTTTTAGTTGTAATGAACACATCGAAGTATTAATGGATGACCTTTTAGAGGAAGCTCATCAGATGCCGATCATCGAGACTATCCAAAGCGAAGAAAAATGTACAGTTTGCAGAAACAAAGCTGTTTATCAACTTATAGGAAGTGATGTGAAAGCCATATGGGAGTAAAAGTAACCGTAATATCTGTTGGGAAAGTTAAGGAAAAATACTTACAATCAGGGATTGATGAGTTTAAAAAAAGGCTAAGCCGTTTTTGTCAACTTAACTTCCTTGAATTAAAAGATGAACCGATCAGCGATCGTGCCTCAGACAAAGATTTAGAGTTGATTAAAGAAAAGGAAGGCACTCAGATTCTAGCTAAAATCTCGGAGGGATCCTATGTGATTGCCATGGACATTGATGGTAAACAGATGCCATCGGTGGATTTGGCCGGTAAAATACAGGATATCACCACTTATGGTGTTAGTCATATTGTTTTTATTATTGGTGGTTCTGTGGGATTATCTGATGAGGTGAAAAACAGAGCAGATTTGAGGCTAAGCTTTTCAAAGATGACTTTTCCTCACCAGCTGTTTAAGTTAATGTTGCTCGAGCAAGTGTACCGAGCGTTTAAGATCAATAGAAAAGAAGCTTACCATAAGTAGGCTTCTTTTCTATTTCTTATATGCATTTGAAGGGGCTGTCTCGTGAAGAGAGAGTGAGAAAAAGGTCAAAAAAGTCGCGAACTAGTGTAAACTAGAGCGCGACTTTTTGGTATAATTTAGTTATGC
>JGI24703J35330_11748803_pt1 | contig 37698 bp, 60 predicted proteins | sample TergutNt197P1_FD_35330 | JGI IMG/M metagenome (IMG submission 35330)
TGCGTATATAACTTTTGCGATGCTTGGAACGTTGATGCTACGTGTTATCAACGTTTTTGCTTTTCTAAAAACTACATAAAAACATAAAATTACATCTCCGAAGCACTCACGAAGCACTCAAGTCCACTCTGTCTACTAACTCGATTAGTTTGTTAATGTTTATTTTCTTAACGTAGACACAATCAGTCACATCGTCGCTCTCGTGGCCAATGATGGCTTGTATAAATTTCTTGTCAATTTCTTCTTCTCTTAGACGCTGTGCAAAGGTGTATCGTGTATCATGGATTAAGTAATCAACATCGAAATATGCCATTATTAGTTTCCAATATTCTCGGTACTTCTCGTAGGTGAAAGGTTTGCCATCAACAGTGGTCAGTAGATACTTAGTACCTTTTGATAACCAGAATTCGAAGAAAGGTAGTGCCTCTTTTGGGATAGGAACATCCCTTTCGCCTGCATCAGTCTTTGATTCTAAAATAGTGAAGTATCTTTTATTTAAGTGAATTTCTGTTGATTCTAGTGAGATGAATTCGCTGATCCTCAGACCGGTCATAAGTAGTATCTTCACACTCGACAGGTAATCTTGCAGATTAAAGTACTTTAAAGGTCTTTTGCCACATTGGATTTGTGCATCTTTTGTATGCGCCATGATCATGTCGTAGTGGTCATCAGCAAAAGGCTTGTGTTCAACCTTATATCCACCAGTAACGTACTTTAAATTCAGATGGCTGATTATGTTCTCGTCCTTGGTAATGTATCTCTTCATTTCTAAATAGTCATAGACGGTCTTTAGTGTCATTTTAAACTTATCCATTGATCCACGACCAAGTGTAGTATTGTCAACAATATCTTGGTATTGTTCAATTATGATCTCTTTGATTGGTAAATTGTAAAGGTGTTTACAACGTTTTATCCCTCGTTGCCTATCCTTTAGAGCTTTGTCGCTCAATTGTCTTTCGGCTGGCTTAGCATACTCCTGATCTTCCCACAACTCGTATGCTTGTTGAAGCGTGAGAGGGGATTCCTCTTGTTCGTTTTCATGGCTTTCAAGTATAAGTTCAGGTGGAGCGTTAAGATTCAACAGATCATCTTCTGTGATCTTGCGTTGCTTATATAACTCATGCAATGCCTTAAACAATTCAGGATTACGCATATACGCATCAAGCGCTTTGTGAGCTAAAGCTCTTGTAGCGTAGTAGCCAACTTCATAATACTTAGATATAAATTTTTCTTCCGTGTATTCGTGTCCGATTAGGAATTGCGCCCGAAATGGATTTCGGCGATTTGTTTTAGTGATACTTCCAGTGCCTGGAGGTCTGCGCATAATAAAAACCAGTCCTTTCCTCGACAAAAGTAGCATAGACTGGTATAATAACTTTGCGAGAGTATTATATCAGTTGCACTTTGACGAGTGTAATTGTTTCGACCCTTTAGCTGTTGACGCAGTTAAAAGGTCTTTTTTATCTTTTTCTGTTTCCTTTTGTGCTTAGTTGGTGTATACTTTTGGTATCAAATTGTAATGAGGTGGAGCGTGTGGCGAAGGTTAAAAATAAAATAGTAGCAGGAAAGTATGAAGGTCATAATTTAGCAAAAGATTCTGGAAAAATCTTCTTTGTGGTCTATCCAGGTGACATGATATATATTGACGACAAAACAGTCAAATCCTACGAATTAGTGACTGAGGAAACTTGGAAAAGTGCAAAATCAGGAGTCGCTCGTGGCTTGGTCGGTGGGGCGCTATTAGGGCCGGTTGGTTTGCTTGCGGGGTTGAGCGCTAAGAACGCTGGCGAGTTTCACTTGGCAGTGGAATGGGTGAAGGGTGGCAGTAGCTTAATAACTCTGAACGAGAAATTTTATAAGTTGTTCACCCAATCAACCTTTAGATCGTCCCAACCACAGCCACTTACCCAATCGGCGCAGCAACCGACACCTCAGCAGGTGAAAGGTCTCAATCCAGATGGTACTCTTGATTCATTAGAAGAGATGAAGATGTATAAGGAGCTATTGGATCTAAACATCATTTCGCAAGCAGAATTTGATTTAAAGAAAAAAGAGATACTAGGCTTATAATACCTAGCCCTTAGGGGCTTTTTTTAATGCACTTTGCTAATATCAACAGGCAAGACACACTCAGGATTGGCTAGCATCTTCTCCCACAACTCACCTGATTTAGGATCATCTCTACCTATGCCGTACTTATCACAAATAACCGTGCATGTGATCACCAACCTTAGAAAGAACCTATTGGCTTCTAGAGTGGCATCAGGATCAATCGGTATCGACTCTCCGTCGTTAGCTTCTATGTTTTGTTCTATTTGGTACAAGTCCATTTCATTTAGTTCATAGCCGAATACATTCATGATCAGAACCTCCATGCTAGTGTACGTTGCCCGCAGACTAGTAATCCCATTTGCCTGATTTCTTCCTTTTCTAAGCCATATTTGTCGATTAATTCATCGTAAGTGCGTTCTTCTCCGTTGTTGAAAACAAGTTCAAAACCAAAGAAATTAGCTTCGACTTCATATCGATCGGTTGAGAAGCGGGTATATGTTCGTATGAAGTTTGTACTCATATCGTGGCCCATAATTGCATGGCCAAGTTCGTGAGCAATTACCATTGTTTGTCGATCATACGAAATGCGAGAATTAACTACAATCGTTTTAATTCCTTTAGAGCAGTAATAATAGCCTTCTGTATCCTCTAACCATTTTTGCTTGATTCTGATACCCTTGCGCTTGCAAATCACACGTGGACACCTGCTACGTGCCTCGGAGACGACTTGGTTAACAAGTTTTCTTATATTATCAATGTTAACCATATCTAATCCTCCTTTTTAGTGCGGTGCTTGTGTGGTGTATACTTTTCTTTGGCAATCATCATATGCTCTTTTTCAACTTCTTCTATGGACTTGAGAACAGCTTCTCGAGTTTTCTCATCCAGTTCATCAAAACTTAAACCACCATGCGCTACGTACGTGTTTACGTCTTGATTCCCTCTAATGCGCCTCATAGTCTCATCTAACTTTTTCTGATCCTTTTCTGTAAATTCAGCTTTCCATTTAGGGTCGGGAATAAGCCTAATAACTTTTTCCTCTTGTTTTTGTTCTTCGAGTTGTTCTTGAACAAAAGCAAGAGAATTTTTTTGGCGTGACTCGCTTAATTTATTATATATAGTGAGGATTTCAGGTTGGGTAGCGACAAAAGAAATTTCTTGGTTTTTATCTAATGTAGAAACTAGCTCATCGGAAGAAAGACCCATTGCTAATGCGATATTCTTAATAGTTTCTATTGTAGGAACTATAGGTTTTCCACTAATAGGATTGCGTTCATTTTCCAACATCGAAATGTATCCTTTAGAAACTTTCGCATTATCTGCAAACTTTTGCATTGATAGTTTGTGTTCTTTTCTATAATGTTTGATAAGATCTCCGAGTGTCATATTATTTCCTCTTTCCTGTCTTGTTTAGTATACTATACGACAAATGTTTTAAAAAGTCAAGAAAAATGTTTAATATGCTTGACACTAATTGTTTAGTGTGCTAAACTCTATCTATAACATGGAAAGAGAGGTGATGTTAATGGGTTTTAAAATTAAAGAAGCAAGAGAAGATGTTGGCTTATCACAAGAAGAGTTAGCTGCTAGTTCATCAGTATCAAGAACTATCATTTCAGGATTAGAGTCCGGTAGGTTGACAACAACAACAACCGATACACTCATCAAGCTGGCAAAAGCTCTCGGCAAATCAGTAGATGAAATTTTTTTTACACAGAGTGTTTAGCGCACTAAACCATTGCATAAAAAAGGAAAGGAGGCGCACCATGGAATTAGAAAATATCATCAACCAATTACTAGTAGATCAAATCAACGTCGAACTTTCTAAGCCAGAGTCGGCACGGAAGAATCAAAGATCTACTAAGAGCTTACAAAACAAAAAATCCGCTACTTTGCGAAAGTTAAAGGTAGGTGAGTAATATGCAAGTATTTGAATTAATCGTCACAGTGATAATCTTGCTAACGATTGGTATATTAATCGGCTTGCGAGTGTCTGCACTTAGATATTACGATCCGCAAGCAGAAAAAATGGCTGAACGACTACGCAACTACCCGAAAGGGGGTGATCAAATTGGGAATGTCCATGATTAAACGAGCTTCGATAATTTGGGGCAGGCCAGAAAGGTTTGTGCGAGGAACGCTCCAACATGGAAAGGTTGATTGGGGCTATGCGTTTAAAAAAGAAGGAAACCTCCACTACGAATACCATATCGAAGACGACTTATTACGACAGTATGTTGGTGAAGAAAAGTGGCAAGAGGGGTTAGTAAAAGTTGAAGAATATAAAAAGACCGCCCTGCTTTCGACGGCCTAGGCGGATTATGACCAAATAAATTTGGATGTGTGCGTTTATTATAGCACACGGTTAGGAAGTGTGCAAATGTCTAACAGATTTGACAAGATGAAAAAGCACGTCATTGATGGTTATGACTGCTTTATCAGTGAAATGGAAATGCCCACAATATGCACTTACTATTGTGGCTATGTAGTCGTTCCAACTGGGCGCAATCCAAAACTTAATATTTTAAACAGTAATAGTATTGCTTGTCATGGTGGAATAACATACGACGAAGTTATCCATGACTTGGGGCGTGTAATTGGATTTGATTGCGCTCACGGCGGAGATATCCCGCCTTTTGGAAAATGGAAAGACAAGGCTTATGTATTAACACAATTAAGGTATATTGTCAGACAACTAAAAGAAATGGAGGTCGTGAAGAATGAGTATTGAAAACAGAGTAAATGACTTTATTGAAAACTGGGAACTTGATACATCAACCGAACTCAACCTAAGGGGAGTCGACCCAGAAACAACAATGGGTGATCTATCAAAAATTGAAAAAAATGAATACGTGGTGTACGTGCAAGTTGTGGATGTAGAGAACTATGCGGTTGATATTTGTTTCAGCAGATGGAAGCTGAAAGATCGCTATGAAGAGCAACAAAGGGAATCAGCAATGGAAAAGGCATATGAACAATCTAGCTATCAAAGGAATGCAGTATGATCAAGTGCATGAGCGAAGTCAAAACGCTATCAGAAGTAAGTCAAATGAGCAAGATCAGCGAATCTAATCTAATCCATAATATCAATCGCAGAAAGCGAAAGAAGAACGACGATCCTGAAAAGTTAATCGCCGGTGTTGATTACCTCCTTACGAGGTATGGAGTTGAAAAATACACTCCATCAGGAATCTATAAAATTACAGGAGGTGCTGCATGCGATTTTTAGACTTATTCGCCGGTATTGGTGGATTCCGATTAGCGATGGAAAAAGCGGGTCACGAATGCGTTGGCTACGTCGAATGGGATAAATTCGCACGCAAAAGCTATGAAGCAATGTATGACACGAAAGGAGAGTTTACAGCACATGACATCACAAAAGTTACAGATGAAGAATGGCGAAATCTGCGAGAGTCAGTTGACATTATTTGCGGAGGATTCCCCTGTCAAGCATTTAGTGTGGCCGGAAAGCGACTCGGATTTAATGAAACTAGAGGAACTTTGTTTTTCGAAATTGCAAGAGCTGCCAAACAAATCAAACCACGCTTTTTACTGCTTGAAAACGTTAAAGGGTTACTATCGCACGACAAAGGAGAAACATTTAGAGCGATCCTCTCTACGTTGGATGAACTGGGGTATGATGCAGAATGGCAAGTGCTTAACAGCAAAGATTTCGGTGTCCCACAAAATAGGGAGCGAGTGTTCGTTGTCGGACATCTTAGAGGATCAGGTGGAGGAAAAGTATTTCCTATCAGAGGGAACGACAGCGAGACTGATGCAAAACTTAAACCAGTAATTAATAGCAAAAGCCAAGTAGATAGAGTTTACGATCCGTCGGGATTGTGCCCGACTCTCACAACAATGCAAGGCGGTAGACAAGAACCTAAGATTTTAGTTCCGAGAACAAAAAAAGAAGATGGTCAGAGGAGAGTTGAGTACAGTATATCTGATGTTGTACCGACAATTCTTGCGAGTCAACATAAAAGTGGAGATCAACAACCGAAAATTGTATTGCCAGTTTTAACCCCAGATTGCACAGAAAAGCGTCAAAATGGTCGCAGATTTAAGACCGATGGCGAACCTATGTTCACGCTGACTACGCAGGACAGGCATGGAGTGGCAATATTGCAACGACCAAGGGGTCATAACAAAGGTGGATTACACGAGGTATCGCCAACTATTACGAGCAACGATTGGCATCAAAATAACCATGTGATTATAGGCGGTTTGCAGAAAAATGCTGCCGTCAATAAAGATGGTATATGCCCGACATTGACTCAAGCTATGGGCTCGGGTGGTGGGCACATTCCAATACATAATTACGATTATAAAATCAGAAAATTAACACCTCGTGAGTGCTGGAGGTTACAGGCGTTCCCGGATGAGCTTTTTGATAAAGCACAGGCAGTCAATTCTAACAGCCAACTTTATAAACAGGCTGGGAATAGTGTGACAGTTAGCGTGGTTTATGAGATAGCAAAAAGATTAAAGGAGATGGGCGATAGTGAGTAAAAAGTTTTATTGGCTTAAATTGCCTGTTAATTTTTTTGATCAAATTGAAATCAAGTTATTACGCAAGGTCGCAGGCGGAGATACATTTACAATCATCTACCTGAAACTCTTGCTGTTGAGTTTAGAGAATAACGGACGAGTGTACTTCGAGGGGTACGGTTCTAATGTAGCAGAAGAACTTTCTGTGGCAATAAATGAAGACTTCGAGAATGTCTTATTAACGTTGCAATTTCTTCAAGAAAAAGGTCTGCTGCACGAAGTGGAGTTAGGCGAATACGAACTCCAAAAAGCGCAATTAATGCTAGGATCAGAAACGTCAGCAGCCGAGAGGAAAAGGCGTCAAAGAGAACGTGATAATACTAAAAAAATAGTCATTGAAGATGATCAAAAGTGTGACAATGTCACCTCTAAGTCACACCTGGGTCACGTAGAGATAGAGATAGAGAAAGAGATAGAACTAGATATAGAGAATAAAAAGATATGCGCATCCGATGATGAAAAAAAGTCAGAGCTTGAAAAAGAGTTTGATCTTCTTTGGAAGTTATATCCAAACAAGAAAAACAAAAAAGACGCATTACGACATTACAAGCGAGAGAGGAAAACAGCGACTTATGAAGAAGTGGAGCAGGGAGTTGTAAACCTCAATGCCGAAATCAAGTACAAAAAAACAAAATTGCAATATGTTCCACACGGGTCTACTTGGTTCAATGGCAGAATGTGGGAAAACGAGTACGAGGTAGGTGATCAAGTTGGAAAAACAGTTACCGATCAAAATGGAATCCAACGAGACGCACACGGATTCGCAGTCATCTAGCTTTAGGTCTTTGGGTGACATTCTTGGTGACGTAGTTGGAAGAAGCGAATTGATGCCGAGCAGTGAAGCAGTCAAAGAATTTATGGAAGCCAATGAATTAACAACCCTTGCACATTATCAAGTTTTCAGAGACAACCAAATGATTGGCGACCTAGACAAGTCACTTTACGATTGTGAGGTTTGTCTTAACAGAGGGTTCTCGATGCGCTACGAACCGAAAGCGGATCGAGGATACTACGAACACTGTAAGTGCCTAAGGGTGCGTGAGAGCATCGTAAATGCCCAGAACAGCGGATTAGGAAACTTAGCTGATCACAGGGTAGCAAATTACGAAGCTACCCAAGACTGGCAGAAAGAGTTAAAGAACTTAGTTGTCGATTACGTTAGCAACTCACAAAACGAATGGATAGCCTTAATGGGGCAATCTGGTTCAGGAAAGACGATGCTGTGTGCTGCTATAGCTAATGTGGAACTAAAGAACGGCAAAGAAGTAGCTTACATGCCGTGGCGCATGTTTATCGACACAATGAAGCGTAAAGCATTCGACGACGATCGTGTGGAATACTTCAACTCATATGCAGATTCCGAGGTGCTTTACATCGACGACATGTTTAAAGGATCAATTACCAAAGCAGATGCAGATTACGCATTTAACTTGATCAATTACCGCTACAACAAAGGGTTGAAGACGCTAATCACGTCCGAGTTGCACATATCAGATATGTTGGCACATGAGCAAGACTTAGAGGCTGTGGCAAGCAGGATTAAAGAAAAGTGCAGTAAGTATTTTAAACAGATCAAGAAAGACCAAGGTCGTAACTATAGATTCAAGGAGGATAATTTAATATGACGAGACTGGTGGAACTCAGTAAGTCGATGATCAATGAAATCGCAAAAGTTAGAGATACACTAACAACAGACTACCCGCACAGCGTGAACACATGGCTAACAGAGGTTGAAATGCTGGCAGGAGATATTATTTTAGAAGTCAAGAAAATGGAGGTGGCAGCCTTATGTCAGAACAACTAACAATCCATGGAAAATTACAAGAAATTCAATCGAGATTAAAAGTGGACAAGGGGCAAAAAAACTCTCATGGTGGCTTCATGTACCGAAGCAATGAAGACATTCTCAATAAAGTGAAACCAATCGCTAAAGAGTGTGGAACAGTTGTTTTCCAAAGTGACGAACTCATAGAGCGAGCCGGCCAAATATTTATCGAAGCCACCACAACGTTGGTAGATGTCGCAACTGGCGAAGTTGTTTCAAGCACTGCCTATGCAGGACATCAACTAACTAAAAAAGGTATGGATTTTAGTCAAATCAGCGGATCATCGTCTTCTTACGCTCGCAAGTATTCCGCTAGTGCGTTATTTGCAATAGACAACGAAAAAGACGCTGATAGCATGGATAATCGCAAGAACGTTGAAGAACAGCAAGCGGAGCAACAGAGGGAAAGGGATGCTTTAAGACTAGAATCCTTGGTCGATAGAATGATCCATACGGCGATTGATGAGTATGGTGCTGATCAGGCGATGGTCGACAAGTGGCGACAAATGTCAAAACAAGAAGCACACGATGACATGGTCTTATTCGTGGCGAGTGTGAAGCAAGAACGAGGAGGAAACGAAAATGGCTAGTCTATACGATTTAACGAGCTATTGGTTGAACATTTACTCTTTAGAGGGTGCGGAATCAGACGATGATTTAAAAACCGCACTTGACTCTATCGAGGTGTGTATTGAAGAAAAGATGTTGAACATCGGTTATGTCATCAAGAATTTAGAAGCTGATGAAAAAGCGTTGGAAGATGAGGAAAAGCGACTAAAAGCCAAGCGTGACGCGTCTAAAAAGAGGATTGAATCACTTAAAGATTATGTTTTCCGATCAATGAATGCTATGGAAAAGAAAGAGATTGATACAACACTATTCAAGTTTAAAATTCAGAAGAATCCACCTAAAGTGGTTGTAGATGAAGAAAATGTTGTTGGTGAAAAATACTACGATACAGTGATCGAAACAAAGTTGAATAAGAAGCGCTTAAAAGAGGACTTGGACAATGGCATTGAATTGCCATATGCAAGATTAGTGCAAGGTGAGTCCTTGCGGATCAAGTAGAGGTGAATAGAATGGGATTTGCTGACGATTTTGGACATTACGCTTGTTGCCCGAGCCTTCCGAGGAAAGGGGAGTGGGAGACAAGAGAGGGTGAATTGCTTGAAATTGAAAACATGGCAACCTCTCATATCAAAAATACAATCAGTTTTCTTAAAAGAAAGCAAGAGTTATATTTTTGCGGTTGTGAAGATTACGATGGAAAAATATCAGAATTCAAATTAGAACTAAGGTTAAGAGGTGATTAGATGACACAGTGTGAGAAAGTTCTACGGTATATGGAAGAATTTGGTTCAATCACCGCTAAAGAGGCCAATTCGGTCTTTGGTTGTATGCGTCTAGCTGCTCGAATCGGTGATTTGCGGAAACAAGGCTATGAGATAGAGCGTGTAATGGTCAAGGGTAAAAACAGATATGGAGAACCAACAGACTTTGCAAGCTACTCACTAGCTGGAAGCGAGGCGAGTTGATGGAGTTATGGCAAGAGTTGCAACGATTAAATAATGACTTGCTGATTAGTGTTAAGTCGCTACGTAAGACCGGACAGGAAAAAGCCGAGGCTGAACGTGACTATTACGTTGCTAAAGCGCAGGAAAGTCTACGACTAAAAGAGGCCGGTCACCCTGTAACCATAATCCAATTGATTATTAAAGGGCAGAAGACAGTAGCCGAGCAAATGTTTAAATTTCATGTGGCAGAGGTGAAGCATCAAGCGAACCTTGAACATGTACAAAGCACAAAGCTACAGCTAAGGTTGCTAGAGGGGCAAATACAAAGAGAATATGGCGCTAATATGCCTAGTTAGGAGGAATCAGGATGAAAGGATTAATGGACCAGTGTTTTGATGAAATTTCCGGTAGCAAGAAAATCAGGGTTTCGAAGCCTGAACCCGAAACAGCAGACGAGATGTTAAGCGATTTGGATTATGTGTTCAACGAAGAGTGCACTGTGGAGAAAGAATTCGGTGGTAGCACATGCGCACTATTCTATCACGGACTAAGTGGATATGTGTTAGCTTTCTATTATGATAACAGATCGTTTGTCCATTATGAGTATAAAGATGGCACATACTTTCCTAGATCGGTAGGTATGAAACTTTATAGAGCTGTTACTAAAAAATACGAAGAGCTTGGTTGGCACGATGATTAACTACACAATCCTAGCAGATAACTTTGAATCATGTATGATGTGTGGTTCTCATCAATGGATCGAGCGCCATCACGTTATGCCAGCATCTAATCGCAAGAAAAGTGAAAAGTACGGTTTGATTGCTCCATTGTGTCACTATTGTCACAATGAACCGCCACATGGCATTCATCACAACAGAGAAAATGACAGAAAGTTGCGAGCAATGGCGCAGTTGAAGTTTGAGGAAGTTTACCCGAATGAAGATTGGTTGCGGATTTTTGGTAAAAATTTCAAGCATCATTTAGAGGAGAGTTGACATTATGAGACATATAGAAGTGATAATTGTAAAAAACAGAAAACCTATCTTCGCGGTGGGGATCATAGACGAAAGATGTAATGATAAATATGATCGACCACACACTTATCTTTACATTGAAAACGGGAGGGTTTGTTTCGAGGCAGACAACTACATTAGTCGTGGAAGACCTTTCGATCTAAGCGATGAGAGTCACGCGATAGCGAAAGAAATTTTCACAACTACTTTGCAAGCAGATATAAAAACAAGAATTATGGAACTCAAGCAATTGGAGTTAATATTTAGTGACCTTGGTTTAGCTGAATGCCTAGGAACGTCACTAGTGGATAACACAAAATTGATACTAGACGTTAAAAAACTCGCGGCCGAAACAAAGAAAGAGGTCAAAAAGTTTACCGAAAGGCAACAAACCCAAGGTGAAATTAAAGAAGCAACCAAAGAGGCGATCATCGAAACTGTTAAACCGATTGTGATAGCAAAGAAGAAAAAGGAGGATACAACTGATGATTAACCGAGTAGTATTAGTGGGTCGTTTAACCAAAGACCCAGAATTGAAGTACACGACGAACAACATTGCAAATCTACGTTTTACCGTGGCTGTAAACAGACAATTTACGGATCAGCAAACAGGCGAGCGAAAAGCAGACTTTATTAACTGCGTAGCTTGGCGTGCCCAAGCAGAAAACATGGCGAAATTTTTAAAAAAGGGATCATTGATCGGTGTTGAAGGTCGTATTGAAACGGGATCTTTCCAAGGTCAAGATGGTCAAATGCGCTACACCACTGACGTGGTAGCAGATAGCGTACAGTTCTTAGAGCCGAAATCGGTAGGCGCAGAACAAAATGGTGACACGTGGTCACCTGGCGGAAGCGGTGGCGTAGATGCTTACGGAACAAAAGGTTATAGCAATCAAGCGGCCGATGATCCGGAATTGCCATTCTAGGAGGGATTGCGATGGACAAAGCATTATTTAAACGGAGAAACTTAGCCGTGTCTAGGGCGTCTGGGAGGACGCAAAGGATGCTAGTAGAAGCGATCAAAGATGCTACGAATGGAAAGTACGTTATGGTCGTATCAATGGACTCCAGACACGCTCATGAGCTATGTAGAAGAGCATATGAGATAGCCCCCGAAGGCACCACACGTGCCGATGTAGTAAGAAGACGGTTAAAAATTGGAGCTGGTTGTATAGAGTTCATTTGCAACGATCGCAACGTGGACTGGCGTCATATGCGTGTAGTGGGTCAAATAGAAAGAGATGTTTTCCGCGCAGATCACGCCACTATAGAAAAAGTTTGGGAGAGAATGCTTACCGAATTGCATAGGCATGATTAGGAGGTGTAGAGTTTGATTATTAAAATGGTGGATGGTGAGATAATCGACCCAAAAGAAGTTGCAAGGCAAATAAAAGAACTTGCACTAGAACAACGGATAGAATTAAAAAAAGATGAACTAGAAAAAGAAATCGAAAGGCAAAAACGTAAAGAAAACCGTGACGAAAGATGGAGGATCAAAAATACCCGCAAAGGAGTGTGGTAGCGATGGATAGATATTTATATAGAGGAAAGATAAAGAATGGAGATAAATTTGTAGTAGGGTTCATTTATAAAAGTTCTCAAAATGAAGATATGATTATCAATATTCAAGGCGGTGGTGTAGTTGTTGATCCTACCACCATCGGCCAATGTACCGGACTAAAAGACAAAAACGGGGAGCTGATTTTCGAGGGGGATATCATAAAGGTCGGAATTTGGAGTCATCGACTTAGCAACGTAGGCCCGATCGAAGCATACATAGCCGAAGGAAATGAAGAGGTAATTTACCGAGACGGATGTTTTGGTTTCCTGTGGGGTTTCCGTCGAGAGTTTAATACGTTTAGAAATTTTGTAAACACGCATTTCGAAATTGTTGGAAACGTTCATGATAATCCAGAGTTGATGGAGGTTGGATTATGACCAAAATACCTGAACTTAAATTATTACATGACGAAGAACGTGGCACACATTACGGAATCATGCTTGGTGACATGTCGGTTGACGAATGGAAAGAAAATCCTGTCGTCCTGTTAAACGGTCATGAGTATAGACTTGAATTTAGCGAGGTTTGCGAATGACATTACAAGAATATAAAGACATACATAATTTACTACTAAAAGACCTCATGTCTAGCATGAAAGTTGGCCACGAACCATTAACTAGAGCCATGGAGCGAAATGAAACATCTAGCGTCCGAATCCTTGAATGGTGCAAATCGAAAGGCATCGAAATGAAAGAAGGGGTCAGGCGTACTCCGCCAACGTACAACGAGAAGTTACCACCAGAGTCAGAAAAGCCAACTAGAATCGGATACCTACTAGCTCACATGGCGAAAGTGCCGAGTGGTAGGGTTGCTATTTTGGCTGGCGATTATACGGAATTCGAGAAGTCAGCCGAAGATTACGATTTAACGATTGAAGAGGAGAACATATACCGCAGGGTGTATAGTTGGGAGAAGCGAGGAGGTTAATGATGATCAACATTAGCGAATTAAGCAACGATTACCTTAAAGAAGTTCTAGAGGATTATGAAGCACTTGATCGACTAGCATTGATAGCTTCACTTAGACGATGTGAGAATGTGTTTTTTCCAACGCTCGAAGATTTCGAGGCCTGGTGCAAATATGAAAGTGAGCAACGACACCTTATTGGTATAAAGTTGGAAATCTTGCAGGCGTTATTCCTTGATGAGGTCGTCGAAACATTCAAGCTCGTTAAAATCTCCAACTGGCTAGGAAATCGACTATCTAAAATATTCAAAGCGGAGGGTTAGATGGAAAAAATAACTAAACAGGAACTTGAGTTCTATGGCCAACTCGTTGAAAAACGAAATAGGCTAGAAAAACGGATTCGAGATAAAGAAAAGAAACTAACATCGATCAGATCACCTCAAATCACAAATGACCCATTAGGTGGCGAAAGGTCAGATTTTACAGACGCAGTGATCGAAATTGAAGACTTACGTGCTGAACTCCATGAGCTTGATAATTACTGTGACTTTGCAAGAGAAAGGAACAAGAGGCATATAGCACTTGTAAAGGATGGCGATGACCGCGATATTCTAGAATGTAGGTACATTAAGCTACTGACGTGGGAGGAAAGCGCCGAAGAACTCCACAGAAGCCAAAGCGCAATAGAAAAGAGGTTCAAAGCCCTTTTCTTACATCGCAGTCCAGTATTGATAACAGAAGAAGCAGTGTAGAAAAGAATACATGGTCATACATGGTCACAGCCCGTATAATGATAGTGTAGTTTTCTGCCTACTAGGAGTCGCTACCTACACGGCGGATAATACATTCATGTTAGAATGATTAGGTGAAGAGTCCTAACAAATTCACATACAACGAGAGATTGCTAACTTCAATCTCTCCGTACATGCAAGATGATGACTTGGACTAACAGTTGGACTTGTGCATCTAGGAGCTCATGACTCCAATCTTGTACTATAGGATCTGATAAATCAGGTTCGTTGCAGCCCATGCGAAGGTGTCGTAGTGCGTCAACACAATGATCGACATCTTAAATATGCAGATGGCCCGGTGGTACGGTTAGAGGGTCTGGGTTCGAATCCCAGCATCTGCGCCTCCTTTCAAAAAAGGACACGACCAAAATAAGCGAAGTGGTGTACTAGTGAATATCACTTTGCAGTCGGGCAAACTTTAAACCCGAAGAAGAAGAAGAAAGGCTGCGAAAGTGGTCTTTTTTACGTTTAAGAATATGAGGTGAAGCTATATGATAAACAAAATCAAGATCGGGGATAAAGACTACCTCGTTATAGCTAGCGGAACGTTATACGACGATTCAGATAGGCTAGGCCTCATTGACTATAAGGAAGTTAAAATTAAAATAGCTAAAGACTTAGAGCCTCAGACGTTGAAAGAAATTCTTTGTCATGAAGCAATTCACGGAATGCTTCATTTTATGGGAGAACACGATATAAACAATAACGAGGAATCAGTTGAAAGAATTACTAACGGGTTATTGATGCTGATAAAGGATAACCCTAAGTTGTTTAAAGCAGGTGATTAATTTGAACATACAAAAAAAAATAAACAAACTGCTATTCGCTTTAAGCCAAAAAGGCAAGGTGTATCAAGTTAATACATTCAAATTCTTTTCGAGTGAAACAAACAGGTATCACACTAAATTCACCATCTCAAGAAAAGCAAAAGGTAAAGTCACTGAAAAGATCGAATGCTATAGCCCAATTGAGGTACTAAAGCATCTTGTCGATGAATTAAAGGAGGGAGGGTAGCCGATGGCTAATAAACTAACATTAAAGCAACAAAAGTTCATTGATTATTACATTGAATTAGGGAATGCTACCCAAGCTGCTATTCAGGCAGGGTATAAAAAGGATAATGCGAAACAACAAGGGAGCGAGAACCTCGCAAAACTGGACTCGCACATTAAAGAGAAGATGAACTCCAAGGCAAACGACAGGATCGCCAGTCAAGACGAAGTGTTGGAATACCTTACAAGGGTGATGCGAGGTGAGGAGCTTGACCAGTTTGGTTTAGATGCTGCTTTGCAAGATAGGACGAAGTGCGCCGAATTGTTGCAAAAGCGATATGACGGCTTTTCCGGCAAGAAAGTTGATGACATCAACGAACAACTCGCTCTTGCTAAACTAAAGCGTGCCGAGGCAGAGGCAACGATCATTGAGTTTGAAGCTGAGAAGCTAAAGAATGGCGGTAAAGGAAATCCGCTACTCGATGCGTTAATGGATGTCGTACACGGTGGTGACGGCAGTGGCGATTAAGTTTTCACCGAAGCAAATAGATACCATAAGGGCATCTATCGAAAACATTAGGTTTGAACTTAATGAGGGAACAGTCCGAAGTGGGAAGACCACGGCAGATATTTTCAAAATGGCTGCCATATACGTCGCTAGTCCTGATAAAAACCACATGGTACTGGCTTATAATCAGGAGCAAGCTTTCCGTATGTTTATGGATGGCGATGGTTTTGGGTTAGCTCATATCTTCCCGCCACCAATTGGCGTATTGAGAGATGATAAGCACGGAGCGCACTTAAAAATATCAACCCCTAACGGCGAAAAGAAAATATACTACAAAGGCGCTGGCAAAGCTAATGGCGCTGGAGCTATCCGAGGGATGTCGCTGGGTACAGTCACGTTCTTGGAGTATGACCTATTACATCCAGAAGTCATCGAGGAGGCTTTTAAGCGGACGATAGCTGCTAAGTGGAGATTTCACCTAGGCGAGCAAAACCCGCCAGCACCTAACCATCCTAACCTTGAGAAGTTGAAACGTTTCGAGAAGAATGGAACTTACAAATTCAGACACTGGAGACCACAAGATAACCCTGTACTAGACGACAAGCGTTTGAAAGAGTTAGAGGCTGAACTTAGTCAAAGTGACTACTTGTACAGACGTGACTGGCTTGGCGAACGTGTCATGCCACAGGGAGCTATTTACAGCTCATTCGATAAAGACAAACATTTAATAAATCAGAACCAAATCAAAGGCCGAGTGATTGAGTCTTTTTTTGTTGCCGACGGTGGTCAAAGTGATGCTACTAGCTGTAGTTTCAACGTAGTCACATTCTGCAACAAAACTAACCAACATTACTTATACCGCATGGCTAATTATTACCATAGCGGTACAGATACCGGTGTCACAAAGGCAATGTCGATCTACGCCAGGGAATTAAAAGATTTCATTGAGTGGTGCTATACAAAGTGGGCAGACGCGCCAAAGCATTCTCATTTTTTCGTCGACCCCGCTTGTAAGGCTTTGCGTGAGGAATTACACCTAATCAGCGTGATGACCGACAAGGCAGACAACAATAGCCGAGATAAAGTCACCAGCAACGGTACTAAGATCGAGGTTGGAATCGAGCGAACGCAATCGGCGCTAGCCAAGGGTCAACTACATCTAGTAGAACCTGGCGACTTGCACGACCATTATTACCTGTTAAGGGAAATTGGTATGTACGTCCGCAACGATCAAGGCTACCCAGTGGACGCATACAACCACGCATTAGACGAGTTAAGATACGCAGTCAACTTTTTCTTTAGAAAATACATACTTCCACGAGGAGGGTAGCTATGAGTTTAGTAACTAGATTTAGAAATTTTTTCCGTGGAGGTGAAACAGTGAGCAATGTAAAAGAATTAACAACATTATTGGAACACCCTAAAATCCAGATGGAGCAAGAGGAATATAGTCGTATCCAAGAGTCTCTAAGACTGTACAGAGGTCAACATAAAAATGTCAGCTATTTGAACAGCCGAGGGAATTGGAAAAATCGCCCACGGAGAACTATCAACACAACGAAGATGGTAGCTAATACACTAGCTAGTGTTGTATTCAACGAGAACTGTAAAATTAGCATCGAGGGAGAAGCACAGGGGTATATAGACCAACTATTCGCTGATGTTGAGTTTAACAAGACGTTTCGTGAGTACCTAGAGCCGATGTTTGCGCTTGGTGGTCTGGCAGTTCGACCGTATGCCGATGTCAATGATAATTACAAAATGAAATACAGCTGGGCATTGGCTGATGCTTTCTTTCCATTGACATCTAATAGTGGAGAGATCAGAGGGTGTGTTATGCCTTTCAAAACAACACGTATGGAGGGCAAGAAGCGGATTTATTACACTAAGTTAGAAATTCACGAGTGGGAGGACGGCACGGTTAAGATCACTAACGAGCTATACAAGTCAGAGAATCCTAAGATTGTGGGTAAACAAGTTCCGCTGTCACAATTAGGTGAGGACTTAGAGCCAACCAGCGAGGTCGAGAACGTATCACGTCCACAATTTACTTACCTGAAACCAGCAGGATTTAACAACATCAATCCACACAGCCCGCTAGGTCTAGGAGCAACGGACAATTGCCGTGATACAGTTGAGCAGATCAACGAGACGTATGACCAATTCAGTTGGGAGATGAAGCTAACCGAGGCGAAGATCGCAGTTAGTAGCCACATGACAAAAGTAGGCTTCGACAATAACGGCGCGCCGATTGAAGTGTTCGACGATACAACTAACGTATTCGTGCCGCTGCGTGGCGAAATGGACACACCTTTAGTGCAAGACTTGACCCGTGATATTAGATCAAGAGACTACATTAGGTCAATCAATAAGTTTTTCAGCATCTTGGAGACAGAAACGAAGCTTTCGGCCGGAACGTATGAGATGGATGACAGCGGAGTCGTTAAGACAGCGACAGAGGTCATCAGTGAAGATTCAAAGACATACAAGACACGTAGCGACCAATTAACCAACGTCGAGAACTTTATCAAGGGGATCATTGTTTCGACGCTAGAGCTAGCATCTGGTACGGTTGATGATAGTGGTCAAACTCTGTACAACGGAGTGATCCCTACATTCGAAGACATCGCTATCGATTTCGACGACGGTGTTTTTACTGATAAAAACACTAAAATGAAACATTACGGTGAGCTGGTGGATAAAAACCTTATCCCTAAGCTCGAAGCCATTCAGCGAATTATGGGGGTGACAGAGCAACAAGCTCGGGAATGGTTGCACCAAATACGCATCGAGCGAGTACAGCACGAGCCAGGGTACGCCAATGGTTTAATCCAAACGTCGCTATTCGGTCGAGAGGTCATCAACGAGCTAAACGAAGAATTGGAGAACGATCCAGATGAAACCTAATCCAGAGGCGCTATTCGAGGAAACCCTCGCAACCATGGACTTGTATCGTAACCTCGATACAGAAATCTTTAGAGAGATTGCAAGGTTGTTAAGAACCGACGGTACACAAGGCGTACAGGAATGGCATTTGGAGGCTTTGAGAAACGCCAATATGCTTGACGAGCGAGTGGCGGAAATGTTAGCCAATGTAAGTGGTCAGGCTCATGGCGAAATCACGACGATGATCAATAATGCTGCTAATAGTAGCATTAGCCAAGTTGATGCAGAGCTGGCCGGAATCTTGGGAGTTGCCAATAGATCACAAAACACCGTAAATCTAGTCAACGCCTTTAGAAATCAAATATTTCTGGACATTGACAATTTTGTTAATCAGACGCTCATCACGACCCATCATGGACCAGGATCAACGACACAGATGTTACAAGGGATCATCAACACTATTACCGCAAACTTTGCTAATGGTAATGTAACACTATCACAGGCGATTGAGTCGACCATTCTTTCATGGTCACGTCGTGGCGTTAGTACAGTGTTTATTGACCGAGGAGGTAATTCCTGGTCACTAGAGCGTTACGTTGATACAGTGCTAAGGTCAATCCTCAACCGGACGTATAACGAGCTGCGGATGTCACGCATGAGAGATTACGGCGTACATACAGCAATCGTGACTAGCCTAATGGATTCAGCTCCAAGGTGCATCGACATCCAAGGGCAGATTATCGACACTCGTCCGCCTGGTCAAGCACGCAGTGGATTTCCGTCGTTATTTGACTTCGGATACCCTGCCCCCGATGGACCATTCGGAATTAATTGCAGACACTCGATGATCCCATTTATTCCAGGAGTCAACGAAAATAATCAACCCCAATACGACAGGATGGAAACGATCGAAAGAAGCGCCCAAACGGCACAACAAAGAGAGTTAGAAAGGCGTATCAGGAGATCGAGAAAGGACATCATGATCCTTGAGGAACTTGATTCACCATCACTTGAAAGGAGGCGCAACACTTTAGAAAGGCAACAAGGCGTGCTTAACGATTTGATCAACAGTACAGATCATTTAAGCCGAAACCGAAGTCGTGAGCGAGTTTATACGCCACGTGCTGATATTATGCGAGACCTAGGAGAGTAGGTCTTTTTTGTTTCATGTCGACTTTGATGGCAGTCGTTAAAGAACCTACATTCTATCGGGTTCGTTCCCGTTAAAAATACGTTAGGAGTGGAAGAAATGAAAAGAGATTATTTGACAGGTTTAGGGTTGGAAGCAGGAATGGTGGACCAGGTTATGGCTGAATATGGCAGGTCGTCACAAGACTTGCAAGCTCAACTGACAGCATCACAGGCAGAGGTTGCTAATTTAACAACGACCATTGCCACACGTGACGCAGACATTAAGGCGTTGCACGAAGCTAGTACAGGCAATGAGACCTTACAAACTCAACTAACTGAATTACAAACAAAGTATGACGGTCTAGACTCACAGCACAAAACAGAAGTTCAAGCAATCCAAAAGGACGCAGCGGTTGATCGGATGGCCTTAAAGTACAAGGCAAAAAACGTTGTAGCAACACGTGCAACCCTTAAAGAGAAGTTGGACGAATTAGAGTTTACTGACAAGGACTTTGAAACAAAGTTAGACGGGATTTTCGCAGAAGATGTGGAAGCTACGGCTTACATGTATGGCGAAGATGTTCCGGAGCAAACGCCACCAACGAAACCAATCGTAAATCCAGGTAATCCAAACCCAGGAGCGCAGGGAGACCCTGACGATCCATTTGCAGCCAAATTGGCTAAATACGAATAAGAGGAGTGACAAAAAATGTCAACAGCAAACAACGATTTAAATGCACGTAGTTTTCAACCAGAGTTTAAGCAAATTTTACAAGCGGTTTTCAAAGTAGAGTCATACTTTGCCGATTTTTTCGCAGGCGGGATCGAAGCATTAGACGGCGTTACGCACAATGAAAATGCGTTTTATGTTAAAACTTCGGATATTCCAGTAGTGGTAGGGAACTACAGTCGTGATGCGAATACCGCATTCTTAGCAGGTACGAGCAATAGCAACCGTTTCGGTGATCGTACAGAGGTTATTTATGTAGATACTCCAGTACCATATACGTGGGATTGGTCTTTCCATGAAGGACTTGACCGCTTTACAGTTAATAATTCACTAGCTAGCGCAGTAGCAGATCGTTTAGAACTGCAAGCGCAGGAGAAAACCGAAATCTTCAACTTTAACCATTCAAACTTTATTGCAGCATCAGCGGGCGAGGTTAAACCATTACCAGCTATGGACGCAGATGGGGTTTTAGCTTTATTTAATGACATGGCAGCATACTTAACAAACCAAAAAGCTCGTGGTGTTCGTAAGGCTAAAGTTAACACGGAGTTATTTAACTTACTAGTTGATCACCCAAAAGCCACAACAGCAAAGCATTCTGGAGCTAACATTGATGAGAACACAATCATCAAGTTTAAAGGATTCTTAATTCAAGAAGTTCCGGACGAGGTATTTGTGGATGGTGCAGTGGCGTATGCGTACGTGGAGAATGTTGCTAAGGCGTTCACTGGAATTAATACAGCTCGTACTATCGAATCACACGACTTTGATGGTCAAGCGCTACAAGGCGCTGGTAAAGCCGGAGAGTTTATTTTAGAAGATAATAAGAAAGCTGTAATCCGTGTTGATTTTGGTGGAGCAGCGCCGGCACTTTAAGGAGGGCTAACTATGTATACAGTTATTGAGCGCTTTAAGGATTTAAAGCATGAACATACTTACGAGGTTGGTGAGGTCTTTCCTAAAGAGGGAAAGGCTAAGCCTACACCGGCAAGGTTGAAGAAATTAATGGGTGATAATCCATTTAAAACGATTTTTATTGAAAAAGCAGAAGAGCCGACGGTGGTGATCGAACCTGTTGACGAGGTTGGTGAGGTCGATGAGCCAACAGAGTAATGGTTACCTACCTTACCACGAATATTTAGATCTTGGCTTCGAGCCGTTTCCGTGTGAGACGCTGACCAAAGAATATCCGAGGTTTTTGCAACGGGCTAGTTATGAGATAGACCGCATTACAAGACATTTTTACAACTTCAACGACCTGGAGACTGATGTACCTTTTAGGCGAGACAAGTTCAAACGTGCCGTGGGTGCGCAGATCGAATACTTTCTGGAGTTAGATGGTTTCACGACCAGTACACTCAATAACCACCCACAGCAACAACAGATTGGACGTACCAAGCTTGCACTAGTTCAAACGGCTAGTGCATCGGGCGACGTGGAAAAACGTGAGGTATTGAATCCTGACGTCATCCTCCACCTGGAAGCTACAGGTCTGCTGAACAGGGGGATAGGGCGATGATGAAACCATTAAAAGTTGATAAGCGGATGTTAGTCGATTCGTTTGACTATGTCGAATGGGTCGGTAAAGGTGAAGTCTTTGCTGGCGACGACCAGTACAAAGACCCAGTCACTATTGACTACGTGCGGATTGACTATCAGAGTGGATTTTCTCGTGATAAAACAGAAGCCAAGCATAGTGTCAAAGCTATCATCTTCTGCTACGCATCAGCGACTACTCCTTTTATGAACTTCAAGGAGCGATCAAAGGTGATTATCGATGGAAAAGAGTATGTCATTGAAACAGTTGTACCGTGCAAAGAGCCTCATCGTAACACATTGTGGTCTATTGAGTTGGAGGTGGTCTAATGATCAAATCTAAAGCACACGTTGATCTAAAAGGTGTAAAACGTAAGTTTGGGAGGCAATCCATGACTATGGGGCGATTGGCACTTGCTAACCAGTCTCTTGCGGATATGAATAAGTTTGTGCCGTTGCAATCGTCAATGTTACGCCAGACAGGGAACGTAGTTAACGATGGTAGAGCGCTTGAATGGCGCACGCCATATGCAAGAGCGCAGTTTTATGGTTCTAGACCTTTGCGTCGTGGTATGCCTGTCAGTGTTTTTATGGAGCAATACACAACCCCTGGAACAGGTAAGCGTTGGGATTTAAAAGCACGTTCCAAATACGGCACTATGTGGGCTAGAGTATTCAAGAGAGGTAGTTTACTATGACACTAGATTTTACAACTCAATTACACTCATTTGTAGAGGGTTTGAATTTATCTATGCCAGCATTAGTCGGGTCATTAGAGGGAGAAGATACTATTTCCCTCTATCCACTACCGGGCGGTAGCGTGATTCGGAAGTTCTACAACAAGATCGAGGACAAAAGATTAAACTACGAGTTTGGCATCAAAACCAAGCGACAAGTCGAAGCGATGGAAATATTAGACACTATCGGCCACGCATTGGCTGATGTTGAGGATATTCCATCGAGCAACGGAAGTTATGACTTCCGAGAAATACAGGTATCTAGCGAGCCTTTCCTAGTCAACGCAGACACGGAGGGCTTTTTCTATTACCAACTAACTATATCAGCGGAATTGACGACATACGTCTAACCGCACGAAAGGAATGAAATAAATGGGTAGACATAAAAACGCATTAAGAGAGCATTACATCGCTCCTTTTGTTGATCGTGAAACATTACCAGAGGAAGCAGATTACATGTATTTAGCTAAGTACATTTCTGACATTACCGATGCAACCGACGAGGAGACTGATGACACAGGATTCTACGATGGTGACGGTACGGTAGAGACTACTGTAACTGGTGTAAGCATTGGGTACACATTCAGTGGGTTCTTCGACCCAACAGATCCAGCACAAGCGTTTATCGCAGCTATGAGACGCCTAACAGGTTCAGGACGTCGTGTGTGGCATAAAATTATCAGCTCGGACGGTTCTACAATCTGGGAGGGATGGGCTACAGTTACAGATATCACAGCAGGTGCAGGAGCTGCAACAGACGACGAAGAATTCGAGTGTACTATCACATTCAACCAAATCCCAACAGAGACGGTTGCAATTTAATTAAAGGAGTGATTTAGATGGCGATTAAAATTGAAATTCAAAGCACCATCATACCAGTAGAAATCGGTGGTGTGACATATGAAGTGGATATGTCAGACGACGCCACAAAGGTCCATGAAGAAGCATTAGCGTCCATGGCCGATTTGGGTGAAAAAATTGACAAGCTCGAAGTGGATGGCAAAAAGGAAGAAGCTAACGAAGCCGGAGTGCAAATTTTGAAAACTTCCTATGATGATTTACTAGGCGAAGGTGCTTTTGATGCGATTTATAAGCTGTCGCCATCTATCATCCTAATGATGGATTATTTCTTGCAAATCACCCTAGGTGTTTCCGAGGAGATGACCAAAAGGCAATTAGCAGAGAAGAAACTCAAATATCTACAAAAATAAGGTGATCATATGTTTAGCTTAAATTATAAAACAGATGACACGATTACAGTCGGCGGAGAGCAGTTTTCATTGGATTTATCCTTTGGCACTGTTCTCCGTTTTTTTGAATTGATGGAAGATTCGGGGCTAGAGGACTGGCAAAAAATCCCTATTGCTGCAGGCTTGTTACTAACGAACGATGAGGATGCTTCAAAGGTAGACGATTGGGAATTAATCAAGGCTTATGAGTTTGTACAAGCAATTAGTGATAAATTCTTTCGAGATGGCGATAAAGAGGAGCGTGTTGATCGTTTGGGTAATGTGTTACCATCATCGAAATCGACACCAGAACAAAACTATTGCTTCAAGCATGATGCTGAATACATTTATGCGTCATTCATGCAAGCTTATAGAATCGATTTAATCGAAGAACGAAAAACATTGCACTGGGTCAAATTCAAAGCCTTGTTGAACGGATTGCCAGACGGCACGAAGTTTAGAGAGGTATTAGGTATTAGAACCAGAGAATTGCCTACAGGTAAAGGAACAGAAAAGGAACGTAAGAATTTGAAAGAACTTAAAAAACATTATGCACTACCTGGAAAAGAGGTGGAAGAATATGAGTAATGCAGATGGTAGAGTAGTAATAGACATCATTGCTCAAGACAAACAGGCGCAAAAAAGTGTCGATGGAATGGGCAGACGATTGATAAACCTAGCAAAGGCGGCAGCCGGAGCATTCGCAGTTAGGCAGATTATGAATTTTACTAACGTATTAGCCCAAGCAGCTAACCAGTTGCGAATGGTCGACAGACAGTTTAATACCACGTTCGGAAGTTCGGCAAGCGTGGCACGTGCTAATATCGACAGGATTTCTGATTCCATCGGAATGTTACCAGGGCGTACAGAGCCAATTTTTACAAGATTCGTACAATCCTGGCAGATGGCAGGAAAATCCATGGAAGACTCCATGGCGATCACTGAACAGATGATCAACATTTCGGCAGATGCAGCGGCTAACTTTGGTAAATCGTTTGATGATGCGTCGGGGGCGTTACAAAGCTTTATGAAAGGTAATACCATGGCCGGTTTGGCGCTTGGAATTAACACGTCACAAGCAGAGATTCAACAGTGGGCGTTAGAAAACTTAGGTCTTGAATGGGAACGCCTTGACGAAGCTCAACGAAAAGTAGCTCGTATGGAGTTCGCACAAGCCCAATTTGACAATGCAAGAATCACAGGAATGGCAGCGGAATCCTCTAGGGATTTAACTAATGTACTAGGGAACTTGCAACATGCTTGGTTGATGGTCAAAGGGGCGCTTGGGGAAGTTGTGATCGATAGAGTTACAGATGGCTTTATTTGGTTAACTAACGTCCTGGTTTCAACAGCAGAATTTATTCCAGTGCTTATAGAATGGTTTGGTGGATTGATTGAGACGCTAAGTCCGTTTGCACCGATTATGTACGGAGTCATTGCGGCATTTGTAGCGTTCAAAGTTATCAAGACGGTTAGCGGAATGATTACGACGTTTAGGGGTGCGTTATTAGCCGCTAGAACTGCGGCCGCACTAGCAACAGCTGCACAAGGAGCTAATAATATGATGATGGTTGCTTCACAAGCCCAGCTCGCAGCAGTGACTAAGAGTCAATTAGCTTATCAGTTGTTGTTGAACAAATTTCCAAAAACAATGGCACTTGCCAAAAAAGCAAAACTCGCTTGGAACATCGTTACAGCAGCAGGAAGCTTGCTAGGAACGGCAGCTACTGTCGTGTTTGGTCTTATGACCGGTACAATGACTTTATTAACAGCTAAGACGTTACTAGCAGCTAAGGCAAAAGCGGTGCTAAACGCTGTTATGATGATGAATCCATTCGTCGCCGTAGCGGCAGGCATTGGCGTGCTAGTTGCAGGTACTATCGCATTAGTAGCATGGTTCAGGCGAGGGGGCGAAGAAGCTAGAGAATTACGCAGAGATACCGAGGCATTGAACGACCGGATCGAAGATCATGCACAAGCCATGGAGGCAAGCGCACAAGCTCACGAGGAAAACATCAGAGCTATTGGAGTGCAACAACAAGCCAATACCAGGTTGGCTGGCAGCGTCCAAAATCTTGCGGACACCGAAAATAGAAGCGCCACTCAGCGTGGCCAATTACGTCGAGATATAGCAGCATTGAATGAGGCGATTCCTGGGTTGGCGTTGGCTTATGACACCGAAACCGGTGCCTTAAACATGTCCAACGAGGAATTGGAGAGGCGTATTAATTTACATGCTGAACAACAACGTGGATTGGCAGCACAGGAACGACAAACGGAGATCATGCGTGAACAGAATGAGATTGCCATGCAAAGAGAAGAGATTAACATCTTGGAAGAACGTGCCATCGAACTACACGGCGAGAATTCTAGACAAGTTAGAGACTTGCGGGCATCTTATGCGGAACTAGGTGAAAGCTATGACGAGCTAGGGGCGTTATACGAAGCTAATACTATAATTATGGAAGAAGCGCAGGCAAGGCTGACGGCAATGGTCGAAGATGGAACGTGGGCCATGGAAGTCGCTTGGGAAGAACTTTCAGGCGCTCAACAGGACGCCGTAGAAAGTATGATTGAAATGCAAGGTCGCTTAGAGTCACAAACCGTCAATTCAATGGAAAGGATCAATACCGAGGTTGAAAGGTGTATTGAGGAACACATTTCCATTTTCGAACATAACGCAGCTGCTACTGAGCGCTGGGGCGAAAATATGACCACGATGTATGCAAGGACAGCAGAGCTTGGCTTCGGCGATGGCTTTGTTGCCTATATCGAACGTCGAGCAGAAGAATGCCATAGTTATCTAGAAATGTTAGTTAACGCAACAGATGACGAACTAGGTAGGCTATATGACGGCTTTAACGCTACAGGTGACGCAGTAGATGGTGCTATGACCGAAGTATTTGGGTCAGAGTTTGAAGAAGTGCTGGCATTGGCTGAGAGGTTCGGTCCTGATGTGGCCGTATCTATGCGCCAAGGTTTAGAAGATGCGGATTTCCCTGGTATGGGAACATATGTAACTGATGGAGTGGCCGAGGGGATTGAGAATGGCGCAGACGACGTTTATGAAGCTGTAGATAACGTGGCGACCCACTCGATTGAGTATATGGCTAATTCCCTAGGAATCAACTCACCGTCAAGATATACAATCCCAATGGGTGAGTATATGAGCGAGGGAATAGCTGTAGGGCTTGAAAATGGCGAAGATGCCATTCAGGGAGCTATCGACGGCTTAGCTAGCACAGTATTAGACTCGTCCGAATCAATGACACGAGCGGCATCAGGTGCGTTTGATAACATGAGTGATGGTATTTCACGCTCTATCACTGATATGCAACGACAAGCTACTAGAGAGTTGCAACAACTGACTAGAACGTTTAACAATCACTTTGAAGATCAGAGAGCAGGTTTTAGAAGATTCTCGAATGAGTACCGAAACAATTGGCGTGATATGTTGACGAGAGTTACCACGACAGTCAGAGAGGGCAACGAAAGGGTCCTTAGAACTGTTGAGCGAAATAACCAAGACATTATTAGAAATGCCAATAGACTAACCAGAGAGCTTACAAATGCTGGGCGTGATGCTATGCGGGGTTTGAATCAAGGCTTATTGAACGGTCGCGATCAAGTAATGAATACAGCCAGAAGCATAGCAAATCAAGTGGCAGCTACAATGCGCGACTCGCTTAGAATCAACTCACCGTCAAGGGTAATGCGTGATGATATTGGTAGGCCAATTATAGGCGGGATAGTAAAAGGGATCAGAGATGATTCAAATTTGGTTAGCAAAGAATTACAACGAATACCTTTCGATATCAAACTGCCGAAGTTCAAGCCAGAAGCGATGATCGACATGGGTATTACAGCATCGGGAGTTTCATCTAGCCAAGCGGATAGAACCGCACAAGTCAGAGAGGGTGAAGCGAGAATGCTTGCAAACATGATAGAAAAACTAGAGCAGGCTCTAGGTCAACCTATTTTGTTAGACGGAGAGCAAGTCGCAACCTTTGCTGATGTGCAACTAGCCAAAAAACAAATCGTATCAGAAAGGAGGCTGGCGTTATGATGTTCGGAACGGAATTTGATGGACAACACTCGCACCGTGATTACGGCTTTAGAGTCATTGATCGGCAGATTGGATTACCGGATAAAATCAAAGTTTTGGAGCGCATCCCACACTCTAACCGTGTTTTTGATTACTCAACCATTTACGGTGGACAGGAATACACAGAGCGCCAACTAACCTACACCTATCGTTATTTCGATACCGATAAAATCGAATTAGACCGAGCTATGACGGCATTCGTTAACCACTTATGCCGGCCGTCAAGTCAGGTGATTTTGCGTGATGACCATATGCCTGGGTTGTATTTCCGAGCAGAAGTCAGGAATGGCCCTTTAGACATCGAGAAACGCTTTTCCAAGGAAATAACTGTTACCTACACCGCCTATCCGTTTAGGATTTTTGATAATCACGGTGGAGGGAACGACATTTGGGATGACTTCAACTTCCTTACTGACTCGTTTCAGGAAACGGAATTCGTCATCAACTCTCCTAACTGGACACAGTGGCAGGAGATCAGGTTAAATAATCCGTCGATCGCAACGATTAGGCCGACGTTAAGGCTGTTGTCCGGCTCAGTGCGACTAGTACGTACGAGAAATGACCGCAGTCCACTTTCTGGCGGTATTACCGAAGACATTGCCCTAGCTCTTGGAGATAATGCCAATCACAACATCCTACTATTCCCAGGGGATAACGTAATCTGGGCGCAAGGTATGGGATCAGTGAAAATCGAATGGTTTAATGAGGTGATTTAATGTATAGGGTAGAAATCAGAACCAGATTTGGAGGATCGTTCATTTCAGTGCATGATCCTTTTTTTGATGGTGAAAAACTAGTAACAGCAAAAGTTACCCAAGGGATTAATTTAGTTGATTCATTCGTGTTTGAAATCATCCCGGACAACCGAGGTTATGACATAATCGAAGAGTTACGGACAGAAGTCAGAGTTTCCCACGTGGAAACCGGTCGGATTTTTGACGGCCGAGTTATTGCAATCGATAATGTTATGGCATCAAACGGGAGCTTTTATAAAAAGGTGACCTGTGAGGGAGCATTAGGATTACTAAATGACTCTTACAATCGACAGGCTAGAAGAAACATAACGTTACAAGCACACGTTGAGGATACCCTGGCGCGTCATAACATTTCGATGAGCGGTAGTCCTGTCTTGCCATGGAGTTATACAAGACCGTTCGGCATGAGTCACATTAACGATGGAGAAAGACTTGAATATGTTTATCGTGGTGTTTCGACCTTGGATGTGATTTTTGATTTTGTCGACCAATTCGGTGGAGAAATCAGAGTTAATCGCGGTAGTAGTTCTTGGATTCTAGACTACCGGGAAGACCCAGTGATTGTTGCAAATCAAACCATTGAATTAGCTAAAAACTTAAAATCTATCAAACAAACTGTAGATACTAGCGATTTTTTCACCCGCTTGATCCCATTGGGTCATGTCACGAATAACAGCGATGGTATAGCATGGCGATTACGGTTATCCAATAGCATCAGCGATGATTTTATTGACGATCCGGCAGCTATTGCAGAATTTGGCGTTATTGAAAAAGAGCATATTTTTGATGAGGCTACCAGTGTCAGTCGTCTGCGTCGTGCAGGCGATGACTACATAAGGGCGCACCGAAATAGCCGTGTGCAATATCAAATTGATGCGGTAGATTTAGCTACTTTAGGAATTGAATCGCATGACATCAGACTAGGTCGACATTATCGCGTTATTAATCGTGTAATGGGAATTGATGAGCAATTACGAGTTGTTAAGCACTCCATTGATCTGATTGATCCACGGAAAAATAAAATCTTCGTTGGTGACATCATTCGAACATTGTCACAAAACGTCAGCCGGATGCGAAACGTCAGTCGAGACATCCGGGAATTACAAAACATCGTAAGGTAAGGAAGTGAAATAATGAATATAACACAAATTTTAAATCGAATTTTAACAGCTGTTTTCGGGCGAGACGTTCGTCAAGCACTGCATGACGGTGTTAGAATGGCCGTTGATTTTGCACAGAACGCAATCGACATCGCAAACAACTCCTTAACCCGCCAGCACAGCCTAGAAAATAGGTTTGACAACACCATTGCAGGGAATACGAGCATCAACGAGGTGATTGATGCTCGTGTTGGAGCAACTGGAGCAACTCACACTACTTTGAAGCGTAGATTAGACGCAGAAGCGCAGACGATCACACAAATAGTACGAACTTTTGCTTTATCAACTTCACCTGGTCCTGAGGTACATACGTTCACGCTACCACCGGGGTTTGCGAATGCTTTACTTCTGCCCGCGCACGGGATTTTCCAAGGTCCAATCCCTAATATGTCCATCACAGTTTATGCAGCCAACACGATACCACCAGTAGTGAACGTTATGTGGGTTGAGCAAGGATTTATGTCTATCGCCGTCGAAAGACGTACGGCGCAAAATGCTTTTAGAGTCGTACTTTCTATAATGAATCCCACAGGTCAGACACCATTAACACAACCACTAGCACAATCGCTAAACATTGAAGAAGAAACTATCGAATTTGCTACAACAGAAGAAGCAGAGGCTTATTCCAAGCTTAAACAAGATGAGGCATTAAAAAGATACATGAAAAGGGAGGCGGTAAAAGATGAATAGACGAGATCAGTCGAAGCTATCAGAATTAACAATTAATGTCGATGCTAACACTCGCAACAACATAGTTACGAGTACCGAATTTTTTACACAAGACATCATGACTGGGCGGAAAAACATCAAATTTAGATTAGGCAACAGACCTCTTGACTTAACAGGGGCAAAGGTGCTAATCGGATTTGAATTTATTGCCGACAACAGGTCGAAGATAATTGATTCAGAGGACGGGTCTGTTAGCATCGAGTCAGCAGAGCAAGGCTTATGCAGGCTCGATCTGCCCAACTGGAAATATGACTACGACGGGCGCGTCCTGATTCATACATATGTCAAGTATGAAAACGGCCAGAGTTTCGACGCAGGAGTTATTGTTACAGAGTTTAGAAAGTCGTGGCTAGACTCGGAATTGGGAGAAATGGACCGTTTTTACGTCAAGCGATTTGAAGACCTCGCTCGTGAACTCCGAGAACGTGCGGAAGCAATTAAAACTGAATTTAGTGATACATTGAACGGCTTAGAGGCTGATGCAAACTCACGAGTAGACGGAATTGCAACAGACTTAAAAGAGCGTGGCCAGAATGCACTAAACGACTTCCAGAACCTGCTAAACACAGGAAATGACTTCCGTGGTCCGCAGGGTGAACAAGGAAGTCAAGGCGAAACAGGTCCGCAAGGTATTCAGGGTGTACAAGGCCCTATTGGTGAAACTGGAGCGCAAGGTATCCAAGGTATTCAGGGAATCCGGGGTGAGCAAGGGGTTCAAGGAGAACAAGGAACAGTCGGGAAGATTCTAGGATCATTCGACAACTTATCTGACCTGCAAACAGCACACCCAACAGGCAACGCTGGAGACATGTACCTCGTAGATGGCGAACTATTCGCCTGGTTAAACGAAACATGGACGAAGATCGGTAACATTCAAGGTCCGCAGGGCGTGCAAGGTTATCAAGGCCCACAAGGAGAGCAAGGCGAACGTGGCGAAAGAGGAGCAGACGGTGCAATTGGTCCACAAGGGCCTACAGGACCAGCTGGTACAACATCATGGAACGGCATTATTGATCGGCCAACATTTGTCGAAGATCATCAAGATCAAATTCCGAACGGATCAGATTTGAACGACTATATCGAGCCAGGAATTTATCGCCAACGGCAATCAAATCAAACTGTTGACATTGTAAACCGTCCAGCGGGTCGATCGTCTAACGCATTTAGCCTTGAAGTTGTGTTTCACGGTGGTAACGGCGGAGTACATCAGACGTATCGAGAACATTCTAATGTGCGTGTTTGGACAAGGACACGAAATGTTAATTGGCTCCCTTGGCAAGAAGTGTCGATGGTCGGACACGCCCACAACGGAAGCGAAATCACAACAGGCACTGTGCCATTTGCTAGAATGCCAGTAGGGAATACCGCAACGACAGTAGCAAGAGGGGATCACGTACACGCAATCAGCGACGTAACAGGTCTACGTGATGAACTAGACGAGCTAGACGAGTTCCGTAACATCGTTGACGGCGAACCAACTTCACACGAAATCCTAGGCTCAGCAACAATCGAAAACACACGTGATGGCGTATTGATTGATCGAATGATCGAGGGCAGGACGTTGGTGAATTTGTGGAGCGATAGACGAGAGGATTTCACCGTTTTGTCAACGGGTGTCACATTACAAGGTAGCACAGTAACGATTAACTCCAACACTGGAATTGATATCCACATGGGGTTGGGTCCAGAAATTTTCGTGCCTGGTCGGACGTATACAATAGCAGTTAACATCATTAGAAACATTGGTGGTAATACTATTCGTGTGGCAGACGGACATGCACAGAATATCGTCAACAACTGGGGGCTCGGTAATGCATCAAGCGGATTTATGATGGGAACAACGACTACACGTAATCCATTCCCGGCTGGCAGTTTTTTTAGAATGTGGGTAGGTCATCGAATCGGCGAAGTCCCTACACCTATTGATATGCAGTTCCAAATAGCAATCCTTGAAGGCGAACGAACAGAAGCAGAGATGCGAGAGGCTTTGGAAATAGAACCTCGTAGATTGGTTAGTGTTGGTGGTGAAGAAATCATTGAAACCAATCTATTCAGCAATGTACGTGGGGACTTCACTTCTTTAAATTCTGACGTCACCTTTCTCGGCGGGAGTCGAATTAGGTTTTCACGAAATGGCACAACTTCGACCACTAGAGTTGTGAATTTGACGAATCATATGTTGGAACCTAGTGAAACATATACGATCATGGTCGGGAACGCAGAATTGAACGAAAGAATTACTCACTTCCAACTCAACCGAGGATCGATACAAGCATTAGGATCGGGGACGACCATTACTTTCCAGCCAGATGAGCCGGTAACTTTTACAACTCAAGCTAACTTTGCGAATGTCGTACATTTTACCGTCGGGATTGGGGTGAATGCTATGGAAATGCCCCGGGATGCAACTGTAGTATTCAACCTAGCTATCGCTAAAGGGGAGCGCAGCAGGGAGGAAATGCAACGTCGGTTAAATTTGAATTTTGGAACGCCTATAACCTTATCTGGGGGATTAGACATTATTGCTGTTAATGAAAATTTATTTGATGGAATGTTTGAACTAGGCGGCCTGAGCGATTCGACAGGTGTGCCAACTGCTAGTTCTACTGCCTTTAGATCAGATTTCATCCCCGTAATTCCATCTCGTCGATTAGCTCGTACAAGGCAAAGTTCAGGGGCTATTAACGTCTTCGAATATGATGTAAATAAAAATTTTATTAATCGTCATGGAACTGGTGGTGTGGTTATACAGCTTAGTGAGCGAACAAGATTTGTCCGAGTCGTAGTCGGGTCTGCTAGTAACCCGTTCAATTATCCAGATGACTCCGTGGGGCTAAGCTACGACCACCCAATAGACCCTTCAACACCTCACCAATCAACATCAACCAATGTGGAATACAACGACAATGGCGAATGGAAGACACCAACTCTGCGAAGTATCAACAATGGCGATCAAGTATTAGTGGCTGACGAAATTACTGAGACGGAGTTTATCCAGCGTGTCGCTGTGGTGGATTTGTCGATAGCGGGCCAAGCTTCGTCAACAGCCGACACGCCGACGAGAAGAGCGTTTTTAATTAATGCTACAGAATTTGGCAACACGGGGAATATTTGGAATAGTATAATGTCCAATCGGTTGCCATTGCCCGCGAGTAATGCAACGCCAGCAACGGGAGGAAGTGTGAGACTTACCAACCAAGCGAACGGGAATATGTTAGTAACATTGCCCGAAGGTATCGCTGCAGGAATCGTGCTTTCTCAATTGCGACAATTCCTCATCGATAACGACTACCAATTTCTTGTGCCTCTCGCTGAGCCACGTCGATTCCCAATCCGCATGGGTCGACTAGAAAGCTTTGAGCCTGTGACGAACGTGATGGTTAACAGTGGAGCAGTGCAAGCGCCGTTTAGGTTTAGGATTTCGCATTCAATGCGTGATCAGTTGAGGATGGCTAAGGAGACGATTAGCTGGTTGGTGGAGCAGGTAAAGGGATTGTTATCAGCATCAGAAAAAAATATGGAGGAATTATAATGAGGTATACAATACAAGGAATTTTAGTAGCAACATCAACTGTGGCAAGCTACTTGTTAGGAGGATGGACGGTGGCTTTACAAGCGTTGATTGTGTTTATTGTTTTTGACTACATCGTAGGTGTGGTTGTGGCTGGATATAAAGGGGAACTAAATAGCAAACGGGGATTTCGGGGTATTGCAAAAAAGGTGCTAATCCTTGCGGTAGTCTCAATGGCTCATATTTTAGATGGTGTATTAGTTGGTGACGGTAATCTCTTACGAGATGCTGTCATTTTATTTTACATTGCCAATGAGGTAATCTCCATCTTGGAGAGTATAGGGAAAACGGGGCTACCTATCCCTGCTAAGCTAAAAAATATGGTAGCAATCTTTAAAGATGAAAATGGTCCGGAACCATTTGAAATGGATTAGGAGGGATTGAGATGAGAATTATAGATAGACGTAGCCAAGCGCTTGGGGGTCAAAACAATGATCGTACAGTAGCACAGATTACTCACATTGTCATCCATCATAGTGCTAATCTCACTGGGTTGGCCAACTTGCGTACAGCAAATTTTGAGAATGGTTGGCGTAATAACCCTAACATGGGTGCACCTAACAACGTTCGTGGTGGGTATCACGAAGTTGTGTTGTTCAGTGGCGACGTGGAACGCAATTACGACGATAGACGAATTGTTTGGGGTGCGAGAAATCAAAATACCCACACGTGGCACATTGCGGTGGTAGGGCAACATGGAGCTGGTGTCAACAACATCACAGCAGTTCAACTGCGAAGTCTGGAAAAGAGAGTCTTTGAAGCTTATCGACGATTAAATATCAGAAACCTAAACCACATCGTTGTGCATAACGGCTTACCAGGGCAAGCAACAGCCTGTACGTCGATTAATGTAGCTAATGTGCGAACAGCGGTTAGTAGATTATTAAGTCCCGCTTCGCCTCCGGCAACAACTAGCGGAACACACACTATTAGACAAGGTGATACCTTATGGTCGTTGTCACGAACATGGAATGTGCCTATTAGCGCCATCGAGCGGGTGAATCCGGGTATCAATCCTGCCAATCTGCAAATCGGACAACGTATAAACAGACCGGGCAACGCCGGAACTTCTAGCGGTGCAATTGTCGTCGAGTCTCGGGTGCGTGTAAACAATAACGCCGTCGTGTGGGCAACAGGGCAAACTATTCCCGCATGGGTGCGTGGTCAGGTCTACACTGTACGCCAAATGCGTAGCAATAACACTGAGTTATTGTTAGCTGGTATTAATTCATGGATTAGGCGTAGCGACGTCACATTAGTTTAAGAATAAGTCGGGCTTAGTGTAGTGTATATTCTATTATAAATTAAGACATAGTAAAAGCCTCTTTCCTTTGCGGATTGAGGCTTCTTTTTTTATAACTTTTTTAGTTCTTTTATTCGCTTTCGCCCAACGATCTTACCTTGTTTTTTAAGTAAACCTTGAACCTTGTTAAACGTTTCAACGCTGATTAACGCTTCATGGATGCCTTTAAACAATTCATCGCCGTGTCTGACGTATCCGCAATAAAATGCACGAGTTAGGATGATTAATATATTTTGGGCAGTAGGTGTCTTGCCTCGCTTTCCTACGTAGCCTCTGCTTTCTGCTAGTGCGGCAACTTCACTTAAGTTTTTAAGTTGCAAATATTTAATAAAAATAAAACGTACATATTCAGCTTCTCTTTCGTTTGGTACAAATAGATCTTTACTCACTTTGTCATACCCGAGTATATAAGAGCAAAGAGGCTTCCCTTGACGCACTCGTTCGTATTGTCCTAGTTTGACATTTTCAGAGATGACTTCTCTCTCAAATTCTGCCACAACACCAAGCATATTCCTGACAAGCTTTCCTGATGCGGTAGAACAGTCAAATGACTCCGAATAACTGATCAGCGAAACACCATAATCTTCTAAGTCTTCACAGACGGATGCGAGTTTTGACAATCTACGCATAAACCGTGTTAATTTCCAGACTAAGATGATATCAAAGTTCCCATTTTTTGCATCTGATAACATTTGTATCATACCAGGTCTGTTGTCAATGTCTTTAGCAGATATACCCTCGTCTCTGTAGATAGCAACAAGTTCCATCCGACGAGCTTTGCAATAGTCTGTCAATACCCTTTCTTGAGCGCCAAGAGAGTAGCCCTCTTCAGCCTGCTCTCTTGATGACACTCGTATATAAATGGCCACCTTAGGTGTCTGTTTGTTTTTCACTTGCATGGTTATATAGTCACTTTTTCAACATCGTTACCCTTTAGCATGATATGTGCCACAGTGTAACCATACCTTTTTTCAAAACGTACTTCGTGGCGGATGCCATCAATCAACAATACATCAATGTTTATGCTATTAGATCTTTCACTCTTTTGTACTGCCGCTAATGCAGTGTAGATGTTTTTGCGTCTTGTTGGGAATCTGACTTCTCTGCCATTAAATCTATCGATTGTTACTGTTTCGTATTTTTTCATCTTACATCTCTCCTTGCCGGGGTTGCCGACTGAGCTAAGATGTAGTATAATAATCAAGACTTTTAACTTTGCTGCCAGGCGGGTTTTAAGTCTTTTTTATTTACCACTCTTGCTGTTAAATAGAGTATAGCACGTACAGTACTGTACGTCAATACCTTTTTGCAAAAAAGTTAAACTTTTTTTATTTTTATTGTTTTTTCTTTTTTGTCGTAGGTCAATTCGAGGTCTTGACCTTTTTCTTTGACGTCGATTTTCATATCTCTGAGCCACTCGGCAGGGAGCGATACTCTAGCAGTGATGCCACCTCGGGTGCCTGGACTGATCTGTAATTTTCTTTTTTGATTAGTTTCCATAAATTTCACCTTTCAGTCGCTCAATCTCTTTCCTATTTTTTTTGAGTTTGCACTTTTGGAAAAAGACAATAGACCAAGTTATTAAATTTAAAGCAATTAATATCATTAAGCTGTCACTCATGTTTACAAACTCCTTTCAATGTTTTATAATTTAACTGAGATAAGTTAGAGCGGGAATGTCCCGCCCCTTACTTATTTCTTCCGTTTAGCTTTGGCTTTCCGTTCCAGGTCGTCAATTTCTAAGCGGGTTTTTTTATTGTTCAGTCGGTCTCTGTTGATAGAGCTTAAACTAACCAATAAAGCGAGGATTGATGCTATGTGATAAAACATCGTTCTCTCTTGTTCCATTTCTTCACCTCCTAACTTCCCCTTTATTGTACCATGTACAGTACTGTACGTCAATGCCTTTTTGTAAATTAATTTAACAAATTTGAAAAACAATAGAAGAACGTTTTCTACACTCAAAAGACCCGGCATTTAGGTAAGCTGTGGCCTTTTTTTATGTGCAAAAAGTGGTTTTAGAACGTCAAAAGACTTCTCCAAAGCACCCATGAAGCACTCATTTTATCGACAAACATTGATACTACGTGTTTTTCAATTACTGCGTATATAA
>JGI24703J35330_11748802_pt1 | contig 37651 bp, 39 predicted proteins | sample TergutNt197P1_FD_35330 | JGI IMG/M metagenome (IMG submission 35330)
AAAGACACCCTTGCCTTCTGCTAGTGGTTGGCAACGACCAGCCCCCACAGTTGACTTTCACAACCTAGATATTCGCCATGCGTGGCGCACTAAAAAATTAAGGTGGCTCAAAAAATCGAGCCACCTTATAAATATAAGCGTTTGACATTGCGGTATTTTATTGGCTACTAAACATTCACCTACAGACTAAAGCCATCATCCCTTGACCGTTGTACTTGCCGTTGTCGTTGCGGTGCTTGGGGTTTGTTGTCTTTATTAACAGTAAATAATGTGCGGTGAACCGTTGTAAATCGTGTATGCTTCGCCTTGGCTTTTCTGTAATATTCTGCATTAGACACGTTAGCATTTTTTAACTGGGCTATGTTCTCGTCTATCTGTTTTACAGTAGGCAAAGGTCTTTTGTAATCCTTCAAATCACGCAAGGCGTTTTCATGGGTGCGTATTTCATTCTCATGTTTTTCGTAAAATTTATCTGCCGTGCGTTTGGCAAAAAACTTGGTGGATTTTTTAAGTTCCTTGTACTCGTCATAAATTTTACGAGTGCGGTTTAGGTCGGTTATGTCCTCTCGTATATATCCCCATACCGCTATCCGTTTTTCGTTAGCTTTAATGCCGTTGTCTATTGTTTCGTGGGCTATACGGCTCTCTGTCATTAGGTCTACAAAGTGATTGTAACCTCCATGTTGCAGCATGAGTTTGTAAATTTCTGCGGTGTCTGGTATGGCGATTATGCTCTCCCATAAAGCGATACCTTCAAGCGGTGGTTTTGGTTTTTCCTTTTTCTTAGGTGTTGGTATTGGTGGTTGAGGGATAGGTATTTGAGGTTGTGGTAATGCTTGGGGTGGTTTTTGTAATTGTTCTTTTTGAGAAGGTGTTTTTTGATTTTTAAGCAGTACGGATTGTGAAATTCTGCTTATAATTTCTTCCTCGGTGTACTCTGTGCCTAATCTTTTTGAACGAGTAAAGCGGTCTTGGTCTGGTGCTTTGAAAGCTATATGTTTGCCACGCTTGATGGTGTAGCCCTGCTCCTTCATCTGCTTTATAAAATCTTCAAAACTGGCTGATATAGAAATGGTTGTGTCGATTGTGTTTTTAAGTTTTTGCTTCCAGCTAGTGCCTTGTTTTTCTGCTTCCCATTCTGCGTAGTGCTTGCCTACGCCCTGCGGAACAATGACAGAAAGATTTTGTTCTTTACATAAGCGGTCACTAATATTTCTAATTTCGTGGTAGGTGGTTTTATTTGAGCGATACCGCTTATGAGAAATCATGTCGGCTGCTCCCCAAATAAAATGATTATGCACATGCCCTTTGTCAACGTGAGTGGCTAGTACATAGGCATATCGCCCACCTAAAATTTCTTCCGCTAACTGTTTTCCTATCTGATGGGCTGTGATGGGGTCTACTTCATCTGGTGCAAATGACTGCATTAAATGTCTGCCGATTGTGTTTCCACCTGCACGGCATTTATCTAGGTGGTGATGAAAAATCTGCCCTGCTAGTTGTGGAACACAATGTTCTGAATGGACTAACAAATTGCCCTCGGTTTTGTCGGGGTTGCAAATATAATCTACTGACCTTTGGATAGTAGAACGGATAGGGATGATTTTAGTAACTGCCATATCTCTCTAACCAACTCCTGTATTCTGTAGATGTCTTTGCTTGTAACCATGCCTGTGGTATTAGCAATTCTGGTGATTTGATTTATATTAACTCCGATTTTATTTACTTCGCTTGCTAGGGTTTGGAAATGCTGTGTATCTACTTCAACAACATAGCCATCTATCAACATATTTCTGGCGTATGTGTTAAAGTTTTCTGCACCATACAGTGCCATGTTTTTGTAGATATGGTCTTTTTCTTCTTGGGTAACACGGACGATAAGCTGTACTGCACGTTTGCGGTTTTGCATGAGAACGCTCCTTTGTTTTGGGATTTTAGGGGGTAGGGTTTCAAGGTTTTAGGGTTTTGATTGCGGCGTTTCAGCCGCTTGGTTTTAGGTTTTGGGGTCTGGGGTTTCCCCAGCAAGCACGCAAAAGGTTATCCTTTTGCTGTGCTTGCTAACCGTAAAACCGCCAATCGTGTGAGTTTCGCCTATGGCGTAAACATGGAAGATACAGCTTCCGCATATTTGGCGGAAGCTGTACAGGCAGGGCGGGATAACGGTTAGGGGGTTGGATTTTGCCTTTGGCAAAATCCGCACTTGGGGATAGGCACGGTTAATTTTTATTTTCATTTGGGGTCGGGGGCTTGCGGTGGTGGAATAGTCTGTGGCTGTGGGTCTTGGGATTTTTGTTTGGCTTCTTTTGCCCTAATAACTTCTGCCAATTTGTCACGTCCAAATTGGTTTACTGTGGTCTTGTTTAAGAAGGTTGTAAATTCTTCTATCGTGAGATTTATTGTGTCGGGTGCTAATTTTTCAAGAATCTCGCCACGCTTGCGTTGGCGTTTCTCGGTTGCATCTTTTTCTTCCTGTTTCTGCTTGTCCAGTTCGGCATTTCGTTTATCTAGCAATTTGGAGATTTGCTCGTCATAGCTTGCAATTTTTTCTGTTCTTGATTTAGGCATAGTAAAATTTCTCCCTTCGAGATTTTGAGATTTTGGGGAATTAAAAAACCGCTTCCAATATGCTATAATCTTGGAAACGGCTAGGCTTGCTTTGCTTCATTGGCTATGTCATTTTTTATAAGCCTTCGTAGCTTGTCGTTAAAACTCTCCTTGCTTGTTTTGCTAAAAAAGACTTGAACGTTGTAATTTGCTTTCCCTATCTTTTTTGAAAAGGTGTTGTCTGTGGTGGTACTTTTGTTATTATCATCTGGCATGGGCAATTGTCCTCTCTGTTTTATAATGGCAACAAAAAACCACCTATACTTGGCAGAGTATAAGCGGTAGATGTTAAACTGATTTTAGATTTATTTGCTTGCTGTTTTGGCTAGTACGTTATTGCCGAGAATGTACCTTTCATCAAAGAGGGTTTCTTTAATGGCTTTACGCTCCGCACTTTTCTTGACCTTGTGGCGTTCGTAATATTCCTTGGCTTTACCGTTCGCTACTCGCTTTTGATAATTCATGCGGAAACGCTCACGTCGTTTTAAGATTTCCTCTTGCTCCGCTTGTTCTTCGGGGGTGAGTTCTTTTTCCTCAACCACAGGTTGGGGCATAAATTCACCGATATAATTTAGGTGAATTTCTACTGTCTGCGGTGAATCAATAGCCCCTTTGCGGTCACGCTCATGCACCACAATTTTTTCAATTAGTTCATGTAGCATGGTTTGGGTAAGCTCTGTAAAATCGGTATAGCGTTCTACTAATTTTATAAAATTAGTGGCTTTACTGCTTCCGCTCTCATACTGCTCTACGGTGGATTGCAATTTGACTATTTCAGATTCTATATTTTCCTGTTCCTGTCCGTAGGTTTGTAAAAGTGATTCGTAACGCTTGGCAGGCAGTTTTCCGAGGGCATCGTCCTCATAAATTTTATTCAGCAGTTTTTCTAATTCTGCATGGCGTTTGCGGTAGACGGTCAACTGCTTCTTTTGTTTTTTTACTTCGTCCGTTTGATTGGAAGATAGCACCTCTTGGACAGTTTTTCTAAAGGCTTCTTTGTCCGATTTGGCAAAACTGGTAACTCTTTTTAGGGTATCTCGTATGAGTTCTATTACGTTGGCGGCTTCTATGCGGTGTCCAGATTCACACACTACCCAATCACGCTCTATTTGGTCTGAACCTCTGGCATAATTTCCGCATACTGCGGTGGGCTTGTCTTGTCCATTGTATATGCGGTGAATGTAGAGTTTACCGCCACAATCTTTGCAAAATAGTAATCCGCTTAGTGGGTGGATATAGCCGAAGCCGTTGGGTCTACGACGTTTATTATTGGCTCGTATACGTTGGACATTTTCGTAAGTTTCACGGTCAACAATAGGCTCATGGGTGTTCTGAAAAATCGTCCATTGGCTTGGGTCAACGTAGTGGGATTTTTTATCTTTTAGGTGCTTGCGAGTTTTGAAATTTACGGTATCGCCACAATATTCCTGCTTTTCAAGTATTCCGCATATGGTACTACTATTCCATGCGTAGGGGTCACGGACTTCTCTATTTTTCCATAATCCGTACCCTTGTACTGCTTGGTAATATGCAGGGATAGGTATTTTATCAGCAGATAGGATTTTGCAGATTTGGTATGGGCCATGCCCTGCCATACAGAGTTGAAATATGCGACGTACTACCTCGGCAGATGGCTCGTCAATGACGAGTAAATTTTTATCTTCTTCCGATTTGACATATCCGTATGGTGGCATACTACCAACTCGCTTACCCGACATTCCTTTTGATTTGAAAACGGAACGTATGCTCCTTGAGCAATTTTTTGAGTACCACTCCGACATTATGTTTATGAACGGTGCCATTTCAAGGCTTTCGGGATTGTTACTATCTATGCCGTGGTTAATTGCGATAAACCTTACGTTATTGATTCTGAAAGTTTCCATTGCCGTGCCGACTTGAATATGGTCACGTCCCCATCTTGTAAGGTCTTTCATAACCACGATTCCGATTTTGCCGTTTTCAACATCTTCCATCATACGAGAATAACCATCACGGTCAAAAAATCTTCCAGTTTCATCATCATCTGTGTAATGTTTGATGTTGGTAAATCCGTTTTCTTTGGCGTACTGCTCCAACTGCTCTTTTTGATTTTGGATTGAACCGCTATCTTCGCCACCTCTGCCGTGCTTCTCGTCACCGATAGATAGGCGTTCGTACAATGCGGTAATTTTAAGATGCTTATTTGCGTTTGTGTTCTTCATTTTGTCCTCCATTTCTGTTGCAGTAGTTTGTGGCACGTATTGGGATTATTCACACTAACGGAGGTTATAAATCACTTCTGTGAATAAGGTGTTTTCAATTTCAGTTTGCGAGTAGCCAACACTTTTGCCGACTTCAAAACGGTTATTTGCTATCTCGTCTATGGTGTGTAACCACTCATCTAATTTTGATAAAGCTAACAGGCTGTTATAAAAATTTGGGTGGTGGGTTCGTAAAAATGTTTGGTGGAGTTTGGCGTATCTGCCTAGTGGTTTTTTGCGGTTGCGGTGATGGTCTAGGTAGATTATGTTGTTGGCTCTGTTGGTGCAGTTGTACTTCATAAGGACTTGCCCCCTCTCGGTTTGGTTTTAACCTCTGTTCGTGAAATTCCGTATGTGCCACAAACGGTGCAATCATCACGTTTTTTTAACATTGATTAAAAATGTCCTTATAACAATACACCACCAATGGCGGACTTGAACTTACCGCTTTGCATTAAAAATTGCACATTGACATGGTATAGATAATGATATAAAATTCTATACGAGAGGTGGTGCTATCAATGGCGCAAGTAAATATCCGTATTGATGACGGCTTGAAAGAAAAGGCAGATTTTTTATTTGACGAATTAGGACTTAATATGACAACGGCAATAAACATGTTTGTAAAGCAAGTTGTCCGACAAGGACGTATACCCTTTGATATTACAACACATACCGACCCATTTTACAGCGACAGCAATATGCGTGTACTACGGCAATCTATAGCTGATGCTGAAGCAGGTAAATTAACAGAACACGATTTGATAGAGGTATAATTTTGATGCAAAAGCTATGGACTGATAGGGCATGGGATGAGTATTTATCTTGGCAAGAGCAGGACAAAAAGACACTTCGCAAGCTGAATAAATTGATAAAGGATATTGAGCGAAGCCCGTATAACGGCATTGGCAAACCCGAACCATTAAAACATAAAAGTACATATTAATACCTCACCTCTAAAAGCACGAGTCCATGGGGAGGCATAGTTTTGCCGGCTTTTGCGCGGTCTTTTGCTGTAATGATATGGGGGATGGAATCGGGTGGAATTTTGCCGATACTGGAATAGAGAACGGTTCCGGCGATTATGCGAACCATATTGTACAAGAATCCGCCGCCGGTGACGGACATCGTAATGATGCCACCGTCTTTTTTTTGCACATCGCAAGCAAAAACTTCGCGGACGGTGGTTTTCGCGCTACTGCCTGTTGCACAAAAAGCGGCAAAGTCATGTTTACCTACGAATGACTTTGCCGCTTTTTGCATGGCTGAGAAATCGAGTTTTTCGGGAACAAACGCGCTGTATCTTGCCAAAAGCGGATTAGGGCAAGGCGCGTTATAAAAGCTGTATTCATATGTTTTTTGTTTTGCATCAAATTGCGGGTTAAAATTTTGCGGAACTTCTTCTGCCGCTGTAACAGAAATATCCTGTGGCAAAAGCCCCACCAGGACCATGGGCAATTTTTCCAAAGGAACGCGCAAATCGGGCGCGAAAAAAGAGGCTCTCTGACCAATAGCATGTACGCCCGCATCGGTGCGGCTTGCCCCGCGAATCGAGACATTCCGCCCAAGTAAATGTGAAAGAGCGTCTTCCAGCTTTTCCTGCACAGCTACAGCATTATCCTGTTTCTGCCAGCCCGCATAATTTGTGCCATCATAAGCTATTGTCAACAAAACTTGCATATAACATTCCCTTTAGTTATAATATTGCGACACCAATTAATTCTTTCCGCTTCTCTGGTGTCGCAATCCCCCCTGTTAGGGGGGTGATTGGAGTTTGCATGGCAAACTTCAATCGGGGGGTCAATAAATTATGACTAAAAAAATAACCACCACGATAATGGTAAGAGCCGCACTGCTTGGAGCGATTGCAGCAGTGTTAATGCAGTTTGGTCTGCGAATGCCGATTTTTCCGGGCTTTTTATCACTGGACATAGGCGACCTTCCTGCCCTGATAGGCGCGATAACAACAGGCCCTCTAACAGGTCTTCTCACCTTACTTATTAAAAATTTAATAAATCCAATAATTTTTGGTACAAACACAGGCGGGATAGGGAATTTCGCTGATTTTGTGATGGGTGCGGCACTAATCCTACCCATTGGAATAATCTTCAAAAAGCGGAAGGATAATTTAGGCTATATAATAGGAAGCGCGGCAGGGCTGGTATGCTTGACAATAGTCGCAAGCATAATGAACTACTTCGTGTTAATCCCGCTGTTTAGCCGCATTTTCATGCCAATGGAACGCATACTGGAGCTTGCGTATGCAGTAAACAGCAATGTAACAAGCCTGTCTACATTAATATTGTTCGCAATAATACCGTTTAATTTGCTGAAAGGCACGGCGGTGTTAATTTTGGGTTTTATTATTTATAAATATCTTGCAAAGTAGTGGCAACCTCAACCCTGTTCCGCCCTCTGCTTTTGGCTCTGTATAGTGCCTTATCCAGCCCTTCGCAGAAGTCGGCGGCTGCCCAAGGGAAGGTGGCAGGTTCGGGAATAATGGACGCAACGCCAACGCTAATGGTTATACGAACAGAGTCTTTGCCCATGACAATGGGTGTAGCGGCAACATTTTGGCGAACTTTTTCGGCAACGCAAATTGCACCATCCTGTGGGGTTTCGGGCAAGATTATTGCGAATTCTTCGCCGCCCCAGCGGAATACATAATCAGAACCGCGCTGAATAGTTGAAGTTAAAATGCTTGCAAAAGTTTTTAGGGCATGGTCGCCGTTTAAATGACCGTGGGTATCATTGAATTTTTTGAAATGGTCTATGTCCAACATTAGCATGGAAATGGGTGAACTATTTCTGGCGGCGCGATTCCACTCCGATTCAAATTGCTGGTCGAAACAGCGGCGATTATTAACCCCTGTTAATCCGTCGGTAAGGCTGAACCTTTGTATAATGCGCATATTATTTATAAGCTGCATGTGAACGCCAACACGCAAGGTTACGATTTCTGGAATCACTGGCTTTCGGATATAGTCTACCGCGCCGCTTGTTAAAGCCTTGGCTTCTTCGCCCTTGCCTTCGTTGCCCGTAATAAAAATTACAGGTATGTTCATAGTTTTTTCGCCCTCTTTAAGCTGTTTAAGCACTTCATAGCCGGACATATTTCTCATAACAACATCGAGAAGAATTAAATCCACGTCATATTTATTAGCATGAAGTAAGCCTGTTTCGCCATCGCGAGCAGCTTTTACGTGATAATGCGGCGACAAAATGCTTGTTAATGCGCCAAGCATTAACGGGTCGTCGTCTATGATTAGGATAATATTCTTTTCTTCCATTTTATAACCCCTCCGTAGTTTTCATCAGACTTTCAAGGGCATCCAAAGCAGCGGGAAAATTGAAATTTTCGATATGGTTGACAAGTTCATCGCTATTTGGAATTTTTAATAAACCTTCCACAAGGAACATGCATTCGGCATTGTCGATAAGCAGTAGCGAATGCAGTTTTTCAAATAAAACTACTGTTTCGAGATTGCTTAAAGATGCTCTTTCGTTATATTCCTCATAAGGTATGCCCGAAATTACTTTTGTTAACTCTTGGTTAAGCATTTCTAAAAGGCGCGTGGGTATTTCGCCATTAACTATGGCGTTAGCTACGTCAGATGCCACTTTTGTAAGAACCTGCTCGCCTATCATGCCTGCCATATTTCTGATTGTGTCTACATGCCATCTTGCCGTTTCGCGTTTGTCATTGCCCAACGCGATTGTAAGCTCGGTAAACACGTCCTTTTGCTTACGCGCAAAATCTCGCCTTAGCTTTTCTATAACCTCCGGAGTCTGCTCTTCTATAAAAACGTCTTCGGAAAACTCCGGCGCAAGTTTAATTCTTGAAGCTACTTCGTCCAAAATATGTTGCGGCTGTTTGTCGCGGATGTATTTTCTCAAAACCGAATCAAACTCTTCGGGGTTTATCGGCTTTGTCATATGCTCGTCAAAGCCGTTTTTATAATACTCTCCCTCTTGGGAGAAAACAGCGTTTGCGGTAAGAGCAATAATCGGGTGGGTGTATCCCATATCCCTGATTTTCTTAGTGGCAGTAATGCCGTCCATTTCGGGCATGATATGGTCCATAAAAATAATATCGTAAACCTTGCCATTTTTTATTTCTTCAATTGCGTCTCTGCCGTTTATTGCTACATCTGCCTCTATTTCGTACAGCCCAAGCAGACCCTTTACAACAAAAAGGCAAGCTTCAACATCGTCCACAACCAAAGCGCGACCATATGGCATAGGCTCCGGCGGAAGGGCTTGCGGGCGCGACGCACCCTGAAAACGTGCGAGTCTTTGCGTCACGTCCGAGCCGATTACATCTTCGTTTCGGGCTAATTGGGGTATGCTGAGCCTAATGCGAGTACCCATTCCCGGCTCGCTTTGAACCTTTATCGTCGCACCAAGCTGTTTAACAATACTGCGAATCATGGGCATACCCAAGCCCGAACTTTCATAGTTGCTGATGTAAAAAGGAGGAACTTCCATACCTACGCCCGTATCGTTTAGGTAGAAGACCAAGTTTCCGTGTTTGTCTTCAAATTCTTCCCACTGCGCCTTTAATTCGATTGTGCCTGTTTCGGTGTATTTAAAGGCGTACGCTAAAAGATTATCAAGAATAAGTTTTACCCTGAATTCGTCGCCAACTAAAGTCAGCGGAATATCCGGGGATATATTCACTTTATATGCAATTTTTCTACTGCCGAGATGCACTAAATGAAGCTGCGTAACATCGCTGATTAAACCCGCGATATCATAAGCAGCCTCCATAAGGGGTCTTTCTCCTGATTCGATTTTGGGCATATCTAAAATCTCATTTGCAACTTCAAGCAAAATCTTGCCCGAATTGTAGATTTTTACAAAAGCCTCTTCAACATGTGCAGGCAAGGTGGTATCGTGCATCATTATTTCTGAAACGCCAAGCACTGCCGTAATAGGTGTCCGCGTACAGTGGCTCATACGTGCAAGATATTTACCCTTGTTATCACAAAAATCCTGAGCTTCACGCAGTTCGGTTTCCAACTGATGTATCCTGTCTTTTAATTGTTTAATCTCATCCTGCATTGTCTTTTTATACCCCCTTTTCAAAACACAAATTCTGTGACAAAATCATAGACACCGTCTACTATACTATAATAATATCACGAAATAAATGATTTTTATAAAAATCGGTAGTGTAAAGTGATAAATGAAAACAAATCTACGCGCAAAGAACGCGCGTTCGTTGGGGGAGTTTCTCATGAAAAACAAATTATCGCTGGGAATTGAGCTGGGTTCGACACGGATTAAAGCTGTGCTTATTGACGAAAACTTTGACCATGTTGCAACAGGGGCGCATGACTGGGAAAATCGTCTTGAAAACGGCGTGTGGACGTATCGCACGGAAGATGTTTGGACAGGCATTGCCGAAAGCGTGAAGAATCTTAACGCGCCGCTGGATAATGTTTCTGCAATCGGCGTATCCGCTATGATGCACGGATATTTGGCATTCGACGAGAAGGGGGACTTGTTAACGCCCTTCCGCACATGGCGCAATACGACTACGGAAAAAGCCGCAGATTTTTTAACGAAGCAATTAGGCTTTAATATTCCGCAAAGGTGGAGCGTTGCGCATTTGTACCAAGCGATTTTGGACAATGAGCCGCATGTGAAAAATATTTCTTCCATGACAACGCTCGCAGGATATGTACACCGGAAGCTTACGGGCGAGAATGTTCTTGGCGTGGGCGATGCCTCGGGAATGTTTCCGCTGGAAAACGGAAAATATAATTCGGGCATGGCAGAAAAGTTTTCTAAACTAAGCGGGTTTGAAATAGAAAAAATTTTCCCTAGGATTTTAAATGCAGGGGAATTTGCAGGGAAATTAACCCCCGAAGGCGCGAAACTCTTAGACCCAAGCGGCAAGCTTAAAGCGGGAATCCCGCTATGCCCGCCCGAGGGCGACGCAGGAACAGGCATGGTAGCCACAAACAGCATAACCGAGCGCACTGGAAATATTTCTGCCGGCACATCGGTTTTCGCAATGCTTGTGCTGGAAAACGAGCTGAAAAACGTTTACACAGAAATCGATATGGTGACAACCCCAACAGGCAAGCCCGTTGCAATGGTTCATTGTAATAATTGCACATCCGACCTTGACGCATGGGTTAAGCTTTTCGGCGAAGTGCTTGCGACTTTCGGAAGCACGCCAAGCAAGAGCGAGTTATACGAAAAATTATACAATCTCGCGCTACAAGGCGACTCCGATTGCGGGGGGCTTCTTGCATATAATTATTTTTCGGGCGAGCCAATTACAGGGCTTGACGAAGGCAGACCGCTTTTTGCCAGAATGCAAAATGCGAAATTTTCTTTGCAGAATTTCATGCGAACGTTGCTATTTTCGTCTATGGCAACACTGCGCATAGGCATGGAGATTTTGCAAAAAGAAAATGTAATTTTAGAAAAATTACAAGGGCATGGCGGGCTGTTTAAAACAAAAGATGTTGCGCAAAAATTAATGGCTGCCGCGCTGAACGCGCCCATTTCTGTACAAGAATCCGCAAGCGAAGGCGGTGCGTGGGGAATGGCACTGCTTGCGGCGTACATGAATTTCTCTGAAAAAAGTACGCTGGATGCTTTCTTGGAAAACGTATTCAAAAACGCTGTTTCAAGCACAAAAGCCCCCAACCCAATCGATATAGAGGGTTTTGAAAAATTTATGCTTCTTTATAAAAAGGGCATTGAAGTTGAAAAATCTGCGATAAAATATTTGAGGTGAACAGAATGCTTTCTAAATTAAAAAATCAGGTTTACAAGGCAAATATGCTGTTAAATAAACACAATCTCGTGACATTTACATGGGGAAACGCAAGCGGCATTTGCCGAAAGAAAAATCTAATCGTTATCAAACCAAGCGGGGTGAAATATAAACATCTTTCGCCGGAAAATATGGTGGTAGTCGACTTAAATACAGGCGAAACCATCGAAGGCGATTACAAACCATCTTCGGATACAGCAACCCATCTGGAGCTGTATCGCCGCTTTCCCAATATCGGCGGGGTTGTTCATACCCACAGCCGCTGGGCGACTGTTTTTTCACAAGCAAAAAAGGAAATCCCCGCGCTGGGCACAACCCATGCAGATTATTTTCATGGGACTATTCCATGCACGCGCCTTCTTTCGCTAGAAGAAATCGGCGGAAACTACGAGCTTGAAACAGGCAAGCTTATTGCCGATACTTGCAAAAATCCCGATAACATCCCCGCCGTTTTAGTGGCAAGCCACGGCCCGTTTACTTGGGGTACTTCTGCAAAAAACGCCGCTCATAATGCTGTTGTTCTGGAAGAAGTCGCTTTTATGGCATGGCAAAATTTCCTAAGAGAACCCGGCATTGAATCCATTTCTCAAAAGCTTCTTAACAAGCATTATCTTAGAAAACACGGCGAAGACGCTTATTATGGGCAATAATTTTTTATTATTTTCTCGAATTTTTCAGAATCGGCTTCCTTTACACGCACTGTAATTGTGCAAATATCGGTGTAGACGGTTTCTAAAATCTCTATGCCGTTTTTCTCAAATTCGTATTTCACTTTGTCAAAATTTGAATATGCGCAGGTTATACTGTGCATTTTGTGAATTATTAACTCTTCGGGCGCGGCGTTTTCCATCGCGCCTTTTGCGGCGCGGGTGTACGCTCTCACCAGTCCTCCCGCGCCAAGCAGTGTTCCGCCAAAATAGCGCGTAACCACACATACATAGTCGATTACACCCGATTTCTCAAACACATTTAACACAGGCATTCCCGCTGTTCCATGGGGTTCACCATCGTCGGACATGCGCAAAATATTCCCCGCTCTTACCCCATACGCAAATACATTGTGATTTGCGCGGGGATGCGCCGTGCGAATTTCCGCTATAATTCGCCGCGCTTCTTCCTCGCTCTTTATCGGCGCGCAATAACCCAGAAACTTCGAACGCTTTTCTTCATATTCAAACACACCTGCTTTTGGCAAAATCAGCGGCATTATCGGTCACATCCCTTTCTCATACTATTTCCACTTAGGAAGCTCTATTTTTTAAATGGAAATAGCATCAAAACAATCTACTCGCTCTACGAACCGCTGTAAACGCGAGTGTAACTTTCTCGGCTTATCCGTAACAAGTTCCACGTATTGAATAACCTATTTAAATTCCCTATTTTGACATCTATAATTAGGTAATCTTTTCGCCTTCGGCGAAAACCACTCGCAACAAAGCGCACCTTCGGTGCGCTAAGGTACGCTAGTGCGAACCGTTACTCTTGTGTACTAAGTTTAAATCTCTAGGAAAAACAAAACGCGCAGAAGCATCGCGATTTTTTGCTCGTTGATATAGGAGTTGTTTTATGAATCCTCTGGTAGGCGTGATTATGGGTAGTAAATCTGATTGGGATACCATGCAGCATACTTGTAAAATTCTGGACGACTTTTGCATCCCATACGAAAAGCAAGTTGTGTCTGCACACCGCACTCCCGAACTAATGATGGATTATGCTAAAACTGCCGCTTCTCGCGGCATAAAAGTCATTATCGCAGGCGCGGGAGGCGCGGCACATTTGCCGGGCATGACAGCGTCTTTTACGTCGTTACCCGTAATTGGCGTTCCCATTCAATCCCGCGCCCTCAGCGGCATTGACTCCCTCCTATCCATTGTACAAATGCCCGCCGCCGTCCCCGTTGCCACCATGGCTATCGGTGTCGCCGGCGCGTCAAACGCCGCTCTTTTTGCCGCAAGAATTATCGGCGCGTTCGATAATGATGTTTTTGCTAAAATGGAAAATTATCGCGCTGAAATTAGAGATGTAGTTATTAATGAGCATAATATATGAGCAGATTATCGTTTAAGGCATTTTGCATCGAGAAGTATGCGGATTATAAATTAATTCCGAGCAATGAGGTTTTCCGGATTTTTGAAAAAAACCACGTTCTGGAAATGCTAGACAGAGATTATGATATTTTGCATGGATTTGGGTTTGAATATATTGTGAACGATATAGAGCAGTTTATAGATGGTGGGAAGTTGTGATTATTTACCACGGAGGAACAGATATAATAGAAACCCCAAAGCTGATGCCTTTAAACAGGGGCAGGGATTTTGGTGTAGGGTTTTACACAACAACGATACGTAAACAGGCTGAAAATTTGTAAAGTCAGAAAAGGTGAAATGAACATGCACGGCACTATAAGAGCCGCAACGCTAAAGACCATATTGGAAATGATAATTGAGCATTTTTCTGCCGACGAAAACACCGCAATAAAAATGTTTTACGAATCCCACACAGGCAAGTGTTTTGCAGATGATTCGACAGGGCTTTACGGACAAAGCGCGGTATATATTTTTTCGTTATTTATGGATGAAAAGGGGCTTTTAGAATGAAAACAATAATGCCGTATCAAACGATTGGAATAATGGGTGGCGGTCAGCTTGCCAGAATGCTGTGTATTGCGGCGAAGGCGATGGGCTATAAGGTTGCGGTGCTTGACCCTACACCGAATTGCCCGGCGGGGCAAGTTGCCGACATTGAAATTAACGCGGCGTACGATGATAAGGATGCAGCGAAAAAGCTTGCTGAAGTGAGTGATGTAATAACCTATGAGTTTGAAAATGTGCATTACTCAGCCCTTGAGGAGCTTGAAAAACAGGCGTATTTGCCACAGGGAAGCAAGGTTTTGCAAATTTGCCAGCATCGATATTTGGAGAAAAAGGCGATTTCCGAAATGGGTATTCGCGTTGCAGAATTTTGCCTGATAGAAAGCGCGGAAGATTTGGAGAAGAATGTTGCTTATCCAAGCATCTTGAAAACGACGACGCTTGGTTATGACGGCAAGGGGCAGATAGTTATTCGCTCGGAAGCAGACCTGCCAAAAGCCATTGAGCAAGCATCTAAAGTAGAATGCATTTTGGAGAAATTCGTACCATATTCAAAAGAAGTTTCTGTAATAGTTTGCCGCGGCACAACCGGCGAAGTAAAGGCGTTCCCTGTGGCGGAAAACATTCACGTAAATAATATTTTGCACCAAAGTATCGTACCTGCAAGAATTTCTCCCGAAGTCGAACTTAAAGCCATAAAATGCGCAGAAAAAATAGCCGAAAACCTTGGCGCAATCGGGCTTCTTGGCATAGAGATGTTCGTGGTAGACGGCGAAATTGTTATTAACGAAATAGCACCGCGCCCGCATAATTCCGGGCATTACACCATTGACGCATGTATTACAAGCCAGTTTGAACAGCATGTTCGCGCCGTTTGTGGCTTGCCCCTTGGCGAAACCACTCTTCACACGCCTGTGGTTATGGTAAACATTCTTGGCGACCACATGGATAAACAAAATATGTCTAATCTAGCCCCTTATATTCCGCTTCTTCCACTTGGAAAAATCCACCTTTACGGCAAAGCCGACGCTGTGGATAAGCGCAAAATGGGGCATATTAATTTGCTTGGCGATATTGATGAATCGTTAAAAGCCGCAAGCTCCACAAAGATTTGGAAAGACTAACAAAAATCATTCGCAAAAACGCGCTGAACATTCGCGATTTTTTGCTCATTGATAGAGGAGGCAATAAAATGATAACTCCGGAAGAAATTAAATCGCAAAAAATTTACGAAAAAATGGGAATGAAAGAAAGCGAATTCGCCATGGTGGAAGAAATTCTGGGGCGGCTTCCGAATTACACAGAAATCGGGCTTTTTTCGGCAATGTGGAGCGAGCATTGCTCGTACAAGAACTCGAAGCCTGTTCTGCGGAGGTTTCCAACCGAGGGCGAGCGGGTAATACAAGGGCCGGGCGAAGGCGCGGGGGTTGTGGATATCGGCGATGGGCTTGCGGTGGTTTTCAAAATAGAATCGCACAATCACCCATCGGCAGTAGAGCCTTATGCGGGAGCGGCTACAGGGGTTGGCGGAATATTGCGCGATGTGTTCAGCATGGGTGCGACACCGATTGCGGCATTAAATTCTCTGCGCTTTGGCGAATTGGACAATGAGCGAGTTAAATTTCTATTAAAAGAAGTTGTTGCGGGTATTGCAGGATACGGAAACGGCGTTGGCGTTCCTACAGTGGGCGGCGAAATTAAATTTGACCCATGCTATGCGGGAAATCCCCTTGTGAATGCCATGGTCGTCGGCACAATAAAGCACGGCGGCATTAAAAAGGGCATTGCTTCGGGTGTGGGAAATACGGTTATGTACGTTGGTGCGCCCACAGGGCGAGACGGCGTGCAGGGCGCGTCTTTCTCCAGCACAGAACTATCCGAAGAATCGGAAAAAATAAGTTCTTCTGTGCCGGAAGGGAATCCCGCGCTTGAAAAAATTCTCATAGAGGCATTTTTGGAAGTAGCCAATCATTCTGCCGTAATCGGAATTCAGGATATGGGCGCGGCGGGGCTTATTTCGTCGTCATGCGAAATGGCATCCAAGGGCGGCACGGGAATGGAAATCGATTTGGACAAAGTTCCTCAGCGCGAAGAAAACATGAGCGCGTATGAAATGATGCTTTCCGAGACGCAAGAGCGGATGCTTCTGGTTATAAACGGCACTCGCGAAAAAGAAATCGCGAATATTTTTGAAAGATACGGGCTTACTGCCGTCGCCATCGGAAAAGTTACTGACGACGGGCTAATGAAAATCTATCATAAGGGCGAACTTGCCGCCGAGGTATCAGCCGACGCGCTTGCGGAATCCGCGCCGGAGTATCAAAAGCCCTCGCGGGAAGCAAAATATTACCGCGAGCTTCAAGCGATGGACACTGCCATTACCGTTACGGATTTTAATAAAACATTGTTGGAACTTTTGGCACAGCCTACGATTGCAAGCAAGCGGTGGGCATTTGAACAATTCGACTACGAAGCGCGTGGCGATACGGTTGTTCCGCCCGGTTCTGATGCAGGGGTTGTGATGGTTCGCGGGACAAGCAAGGCTCTTGCGATGACAACCGATTGCAATGGCAGATATGTCTATCTGGACCCATGCGTAGGCGGGAAAATTGCCGTTGCCGAAGCCGCCAGAAATATCGTTGCAAGCGGTGGCGAACCCCTTGCAGTAACGGATAATCTGAATTTCGGCTCGCCGGAAAATCCCGAAATTTTCTGGCAATTAGAGCAGGCCGCCGACGGAATCAGCGAGGCATGTAAAGTATTCGGCACTCCGGTAATCGGCGGCAATGTTTCCCTGTACAATGAACGAAGCGGAACGGCAATTTACCCAACGCCCGTAATAGGAATGGTTGGTCTTATCGAAGACGCTTCTCAAATTACGACCCAGTATTTCAAAAATGCAGGTGATTTTATTTATATCCTCGGCGACTCTTCTGCCGACTTCGGCGGAAGCGAACTTCAAAAAATGCAAAGCGGAAAAATTTTCGGCGCGCCGCCAGCGATTGACTTGGAGAAAGAGAAAAAAAATCAAGATATCGTGCTTTCTGCCATTCGCAAAAATTTAATCGCGTCGGCTCACGATGTTTCCGAAGGCGGCATTGCCGTTGCCCTTGCAAAGTGCTTATTTTCTGAATTCACCCTTGGCGCGGATTTCTTTGCAGAAAGCGATAATCCCACGGCACTTCTTTTTGCCGAAAGCCAATCTCGCTTCATTGTAAGCGTTTCCCCCAAAGACCAAGCCGCTTTTGAAGAACTCGCGGGCGGCATTAAACCCGCCGGAAGCGTCACAAGCAATGCCACCTTGCGCATAGAAGTTAATGGCGAAAAACTTGTAAATGTTCCCGCCAAAATTATGCACGATATTTGGGGAGGTGCCATCGAATGCCTTCTGAAGCAATAAATTCTGAAGCAATAAATTCTGAAGCAATAAATTCTGAAACCGTGAATTCTGAAACAGGTATAAACCATGAATGCGGCTTGTTCGGGATTTGGGGACATGAAAATGCCGCATGGCTTTCATACTATGGCTTGCACAGCCTACAACATCGAGGGCAAGACGGCGCGGGCATGATTATCAAAAACGACAGAGTCCTAACCAGAACCAGGGGCCCCGGGCTTTTAACCGAGGTTTTCTCAAACGATATGCTGGGCGACATGACAGGGGATGCGGCAATTGCCCATGTTTTATACGCCACAGGCGGCATGAAACGCAATGTTGCCGTTCAGCCACTATTATTCAATTTCGGAAATACCAGCCTTGCCATCTGTCACAATGGCGCGTTCATTAATGAACACAGCTTGCGCAATAAACTTGAAGGCTACGGAAGCATTTTTCAAACAACTTGCAATTCCGAAATTTTGGCGCATATTATTAAACGCTCTCACCTTGCCACCTTCACCGAAAGCGTTAAACGCGCACTTTCACAAGTATATGGCGGATTCGCCTTTCTTCTGATGACTCAGGACGGTATGTACGCCGCTCGCGATTCTCGCGGCCTTCGCCCACTTGTAATCGGAAAGCTCGGCGATTCATATGTAATCGCCAGCGAAACCTGCGCTTTCGACGTTATCGGCGCGAAATATATCCGCGATGTTGCCCCCGGCGAAGTTGTAATAATCGACGACAATGGACTCCGTTCAGAATTTTTCACAAGCGACCGCGATTTAAATATCTGCGGCATGGAATATATCTACATCGCCAGACCCGATTCAAACATCGAGGGCGTTAACGTTCACACTTCTCGCAAAAACGCAGGGAGAATTCTTGCCAAAGAATCCCCAACCAAGGCCGACGTTGTAATTGCCTCGCCCGATACAGGGATTTCTGCCGCAATAGGCTACGCCGAAGCAATGGGCATACCATACGAAATCGGCCTAATAAAAAATCGCTACATCGGGCGAACCTTCATAGCCCCTTCCCCGAATCTTCGCGAGCAGGGCGTAAAAATGAAGCTCTCTGCCGTGCGCTCCATAGTCGAAGGCAAATCCGTCGTCCTTGTAGACGATTCCATCGTGCGTGGCACAACAATGAAACACAGCGTAAGGCTTCTGAAAGAAACAGGCGCACGCGAAGTCCACATGAAAATCGCTTCACCCCTTTACAAATATCCCTGCCATTACGGCATAGATACCCCCTCGCCAAAAGAACTAATCGCTCACAAACGCTGCACAACAGAAATTAGAGAAATCTTCGACGCAGACTCCCTCGCTTTCATCAGCGAAGACGGCCTCGAAGAAGCCGTCGGTATCTACCACAAGGGAAAATGCGGCGGACTTTGCATGGCATGTTTCAATGGCGACTACCCCACACATTTGCAAGATTTCGCCGGGGAGGTTGTTCAGGTTTAACTGGAGGAATGAATATGAGTGACACTGTAATGGATATTAACGCATTACCTCCTTTATTGCTTCGACTGTTTTCGACATCGAAAGTAATCGTGTCTGAAGCAAACGGCATTGTTCAGGTCGCGCCTATTAAAGAAGAAGTTGACTGCACAATTGGATTACGCGGAATGTTCGCAGGAGACCCCAATATGACAGTTGATAAATTCTTAGAGCGAAAACATGCCGACAAGGAGCTGGATTTATGAAGCGGTATGTTTTTGATGCTAACGCCTTGATTGCCCTATTACAAGATGAACCGGGCGCAGAAAAGGTAGCCGATGTTCTTAATTCCGCTTACAAAGGTGAATCGGAAATTATAATGCATAAGGCAAACTTTTTAGAAGTTTATTATGACGCATATCGCTATCGCGGCAAGGAACAAGCAGATTTAATGTGGGCAGAGGTTAAAAACGCCCAATTCAAATCAATGATAAGATAACAGATGAAATTTTTATAGAAGCCGGGCGACTAAAGGCAATGTATAAAATATCATTTGCAGATTGCCTTGCATTAGCACAAACCATTGTATGCGGTGGCGCATTGTTGACTTCCGACCATCATGAGTTTGATGCTATTGAGAACGTATAAAATATTAATTTTATTTGGGTTCGGTAGTGTGAAAACCAGTCCCCTTGACCCCTTTCACTAAAACCGCGCAAAGCGCGGTTTTAAGAAAAAGTTTTTGCCTCGCTTTTTTCAAAAAGCGAGTGGGGTGTGGGGCGAAGCCCCACGGTTTTAAATCTATTTAAAAAATATAACCAGGAGGAAAAAAAATGTCTGATGCATACAAAAAAGCCGGTGTGGATATCCACGCAGGATACGAAGCGGTTTCGCGTATTAAGAAGCATGTGGAGCGTACGAAAATTCCCGGAGTTGTAGGTGGACTTGGTGGATTTGGCGGGCTTTTTGAGCTTGCATCGTATAAGTATGACGAGCCTGTTTTGGTTAGCGGAACGGATAGTGTGGGTACTAAGGTAGTGCTTGCGTTTGAAATGGATAAGCATGATACGGTGGGCATTGATGCTGTTGCAATGTGTGTTAATGATGTTATTGCGGTGGGCGCGAAGCCGTTGTTTTTCTTGGATTATATTGGATGCGGTAAGCAGAATCCTGAAAAGATGGAGAAAATTGTTGCGGGCATCTGTGAAGGCTGTGTTCAGTCGGGATGCGCGTTGATTGGCGGCGAAATGGCAGAAATGCCCGGAGTTTATAAAGAGGATGAGTATGATGTTGTTGGGTTTTCTGTGGGGATTGTTGAAAAGAAGAAGATGATTACGGGCGAAAATATTGGGATGGGCGATATACTGATTGGGCTTGGGTCGTCGGGCGTGCATTCAAATGGGTTTTCGCTGATTCGGAAAATGATTAAAGATAATGGCTTGAAACTTGATGAAACTTATGATGGTTTTGATAAGACGCTTGGTGAGGTTTTAATGACCCCGACGTTGATTTATGCAAAAGCGATTGGTGCGCTGTGCGAAAAGCTTGAAGTTAAAGGCATTGCGAATATTACGGGTGGCGGTTTTATAGAGAATATTCCGCGTATTTTGCCTAAGGGTCTTGGCGCGGAAATTGCCAAAAACGCTTGGAATATTCACGAAATCTTCGCTTTTATCCAAAAGTACGCTCAGGTTGACGAAATGGAAATGTATAATATGTACAATATGGGTATCGGCATGGTAGTGGCTGTTTCAAAAAATGACGCAGACAGCGCGCTGAAAATACTGCGCGAAAACGGCGAAAAAGCCGAAATCATCGGACGCGTTATCGAAGGTGAAGGCGTGGTGTTTGCGTGAAAAACATAGCCGTTTTCGCGTCGCATGGCGGCTCAAATTTACAGGCGATTATCGACGGCTGTAAATCGGGCAGTATTAATGCAAAAGTTTGCTTAGTAATTAGTAATAATAAAGATGCGAAGGCACTTTTACGCGCAAAAAGCGAAGGTATTCCCGCTGTTCGCATTAGCGAGAATATTTTTTCTGAAACGCTTTTAAAATACAAAACCGATATTGTTTTTTTAGCAGGGTTTATGAAAAAAATACCCGACGATGTTTTGCGGGCATTTGAAAATAGGATTTATAACATTCATCCATCCCTTTTGCCAAAATATGGCGGAAAGGGAATGTATGGCATAAATGTTCACAAGGCGGTTCTTGCGGCGGGCGAAACCGAAACAGGGATTACAATCCACCGCGTAACCGCTGAATACGACGAAGGCGACATTCTGGAGCAAAGGAAAGTCCCTGTTCTAAAGGGCGATACGCCTGAAATTTTAGCGGCGCGTGTGTTGGAACAAGAACATATTTTTATCGTAGAATTTTTATCAAATTTAGCGGGAAAATTTTAATATGAAATCTTTTTCGCCTTTGGCGAAAAATCATTCGCAAAAAACGCGCTGAACATTCGCGATTTTTTGCTCATTGATATAGGAGGCATAACATGAAAAAATATTTTTTGGGTGTAGACGGCGGAAACACGAAAACGGATTACCTTTTATGCACCCTTGATGGCGAATTTGTAGACTTACACCGCACGGGTCAGTGCAGTCACGAAAATTTCAGCGATGGCTACGACGGCATGGAGAGGGTTATGCGAACCCAGCTTTCCGAGCTTTTTGACCGTAATAGCATAACAGTATCCGACATTGCGGCGGCAGGCTTTGGGCTTGCGGGCGCGGACTTACCTTCCCAAATTGAAAAGCTGAAAGAGCGCGTAGAATCAATCGGATTTACAAAATATGGTCTTTCAAACGATGGGATTTTGGGCATAAAAGCCGCTTCGGAAAGCGGTGTCGGGCTTTGCGCCGTAAACGGAACAGGCACAGTGGTAATCGGTATCGACAAGACAAACAAAATAATTCAAATCGGTGGCGTTGGTCCATTATCCAGCGATTTCGCAGGTGGCGGTTTTATTCGCGACAAGGTAATCACTTTTATGTACGATTTTTACTACAGATGCGGCGAAAATTCCACAATGTTCCCAAAAGTCATGGAGCTTTTAAGCATACAGCCCGAAGACATCTTAGGCATTTTAGGCAATTACGAACTTCTTCACGCGAATATGACCAAAATTAATATAATCGCAGGCGATGCCGCCGCAAAAGGCGATAAAGTCGCACAAGCAATCTTCGACGACATAGGCGAAACCATTGGCAAATCCGCCGCAGGGTGCATTCGCCATCTAACATTCGACGACTCATCCCCCATTGACATTGTTTTAATTGGAAGCATTTGGCACAAAGTCCCCTACCCGAAAATGAATGAAACTTTCTTGGAAACTGCCCAAAAATTAAGCGGCAAAACCTTCCGTCTGCTGAAACCCGATGCCCCTGCCGCCGCCGGTGGCGTTCTCTGGGCAAAGGAAATCTTCGACAACGCCCCCGTGGATTCTGATTATCGAAATAAAATTTTGAAGATTTCTATATGAGATTTCTGCGCAAAAAATCCAACGCTAAAATTGTAGAGCGTTTTCGGACAATATTACGGCTGCCGGAGACTTTGTGCGTTTCGGTTAAGGTTTTTCCGTTTAAGTATAGCCCTATGTGAACCAGCCCGATGGGTTTTTCTAATGTTCCACCGCCCGGGCCCGCGATTCCCGTTATGGAAAGCCCGATTGATGCGCCGCTTGCTTTTGCCGCGCCTTCTGCCATGGCGGCGGCTACTTCTTGGCTAACTGCGCCATGGGTTTTGAGGAGATTTTCGCACACTGAAAGGCGTGCGATTTTCGCTTCGTTTGAATAGGTAACGAAGCCTTCGCAAAATACGTCGGAACATCCCGGAACGTCTATTAAGCTCGCCGAAATCATACCGCCCGTGCAGGATTCTGCCACGGCTAAGGTGTGATTTTTTAATTGCTTAATTATTATTTCGGCTAAAGTGGTTTCGTCCTCTGCGTAAATTTGCGGAGAAAGCCTCGTGTAAATTTCATTTGCTATGGGCGTTAACAAATTTCTCGCGGCTTCCTCATCAGGTGCAGAAGCGGTTATGCGAATATGCACTTCGCCGACTTTTGCATATGGCGCGATTGTGGGGTTTGTTTGCGCGTCTATTAAATCGCGAAGGCGTGACTCTACTGCCGTTTCGCCTAAGCCAATAATTTTTAATGTGCGAGAAAGGAAAACGCCGCTGGTTTTCGTGCGTAATAATTTAACCGCATAATTTAAAAACATCGGATGCATTTCATGGGGAGGACCCGGCAGCATAATTAGAATTTTCTCACCATTTTCGATGAAAATTCCCGGCGCAGAGCCATTATCATTCGGAAGCACTTTTGCATTTTGGGGAATCAGCGCGTTGCGCTCTACGTTTTCGGGCAAATCGCGTCCCGCAAAGCGGGTTTTAATTCGCGCAAGCGATTCTTCATGAATCTCCATTTCAAGCCCAAAGTAATCGGCGGCTACATTTTTTGTAATATCATCCTGCGTGGGGCCAAGCCCTCCCGTTGTAATTACGATATCTGCGTGGTCAAAGGCATTTTCCAGCGCGTGCGTAAGCCTCTTGTGATTATCCCCCACAGACGTATGCCGAAATACCGATATACCAATATTCGCCAATTCAGCGGACAAGAACGCGGTATTTGAGTTTACAATATTCCCCAAAAGAATTTCTGTTCCGACAGTTAAAATTTCAGCAATAATATAAAACATCCTCTCAATTTATTTAAGCTATTGTGAACCTACAAACGCGAATTTGCAATAAAAAACTTGAACAATTCACAATCGATATGATATAGTAGACATAATCTTAGAAAAAGCGCATCTTGAAAGAAGGGGAATCATGAACTTATTAATAGTGCCAAAGCCGCTTTTTACCGACAAAATGCTAGTTGAAGGGTACTATATGGCTTCCCAGTATGGCAATGCAATACTGGAATCTACAAAATCTAACCCATTAGATAGGGCTATGGATTCACCCTTTATTGATTTTATAAATGACGTAGGGCTTGACGCATTAACCCAAAGCAAGCCTGTTTTTGTGCCTATTACGCAAATTCAATTGTTTACAGAGCTTAATCGAGATATCAAAGAAGATTATGATAACATTGTTCTGCATCTGGATGATAAAATTACGATAAATGACGCTGTAATCGAAAGATGTGAGCATTTCTTTGGTCTGGGCTTTAAATTTGCGGCTTATTTCAAAGGAAAGCTTGAAGATATTATTCCCCTTAAAAAATATATCAGCTTTGTTTTCTTAAAAGCTCCTATGACAAAACTTGTCGAATATTCCGTAATCGTTAAAAAAGAGTTCCCAAAAGTCATCGTTGCAGCTACAGATATCAGCGAAAGGCCTGTTTTCGACCAAATTATCATGCACAGAGATTCTAAAATGGACCTGTTCGACGGCGCGTTTTACAAGGTGCATATCCCTTCAAATGCCAAGCAAAACGCCCTTTCTCCACTTAAAACTAACTATATCCAACTTTTAAATATTGTTAACCAAGACGATTTTGATTTTCAAGCATTTACACGCACTATTCGCCAAGATACTGCCCTTGCGATTCAGTTTATGCAACTGGTAAACGCCGCAAGCAAGGCACGTACCGAGGTTAAAAATCTTAACCAAGCTGCCGCTATGCTTGGGCAAAAAGAAATTAAAAAGTGGGTTTCTGCCGCTGTTTCTAACGCGCTTTGCGTCGATAGCCCTTCAGAAATTACACGACTTTCATTAATTCGCGCAAAGTTCTGCGAAAACCTTGCCCCCCATTTTGAAATGGCTATCGCTCAGGAGAACCTATTCCTTATGGGACTGTTCTCCGTACTCGACGTTGTTTTGGATATCCCCATCGAAGAAGCCTTCAAAATGGTATTCGTTCCGCCACAAATTTATAACGCGCTGGTAAGCCAACAGGGCGATTATTTCAGCGTTCTCTTCTTCGTACAACAGTACGAAATGGGTCACTGGAAAGAAATTTCTCGCGTTGCATTAGTCAGAAATATCGGTATTGAGCAAATTCACTTTGCCTATAAAGAAGCCTTGCTTTGGTACAGCGATTTAATCAACATCACCATTGAGCAAGACGAGATATAATGAATGAAACTGCTTTTGTAGCAAAAAATGAAGATAATTGGAAGGCCTTAGAAGATTTTAACAACCGCCTTGCCAAATACGGCGGTATTAAAAAAGCCGGCACCGAAGAAGTACGCGAATTTGCGCGGCTTTTTCGGCTTGCCGGCTTTAATCTTGCCTACGCAAAAACCCATTATCCGACAGGAACCACCGTCACTTACCTGAATAGGCTGGTGGGCATTAGCCACAATTTTTTCTACGTACGCGAACGCGGAAGTTTTTCTGAAATTAAAGAATACTTCTTCCACACTTTGCCCGGCGTTGTTAGAGAAACCTATCGCTACTGGGTTGCGGCAATGGCTGTTTTCGCTTTCGGGCTGATGTTTGCGGGGTTCTATGTAGCGGGCGACACCACGCGCCTTGGCGAAATAATGCCGGCTGGTATGGCGGCGGGATTCACCCCCGGCGAAACCCCCACCCTTGGCGAAGGCATCGAGCATTGGGACGGCTCGTTTATGAGCGCGTTTTTTATCACAAACAATACCACCGTCGCGTTTAATGCATTCGCATGGGGGCTTTTGGCAGGAATCGGCTCGTTATTTATACTTTTTTATAATGGGCTTATAGTTGGCGGGCTTTTCGGATTTTTTCATGCCGAGGGCGCGGATTTGCTGGTCGCGTACTCCCTTGTCCTGCCGCATGGCATAATCGAACTTGGCGCGATATTCCTAGCCGGCGGCGGCGGTCTTATGATGGGTAAGGGCATTCTTCTTCCGGGCGAATTTACGCGGCGGCACAGCCTTGTTTTTCACGCAAAAACTGCCGTAAAACTTATCCCCCTAATCGTTATTATGCTCGTAATCGCCGCTTTCATCGAAGGATTCTTTACACCGCTTCCCATCTCCCCTTGGCTAAAAATCATCTTTGCCGCATTCACTGGAATTGTCATGATTGCTTACTTTCTAAAGGGGGCTTTTACAACGCGCTGAGTTCGCTTTCGGTTTTTGTAAGCATTGCCGCGAAGCTTTCGCGTTTTTCGCGTTCGGCTTCGATAAGTGCGGTAGGGGCTTTTGAGACGAAGCCTTCGTTTGCGAGTTTTGCGTCAATTCGGGCAATTTCTTGTTCGAGTTTTTTCTTTTCTTTAGAAAGCCTTGCGCGTTCTTTTTCTGTATCAACCAATGAGTCTAGGGGAAGGTAGAATGTTGCACGGTCTACGATTACTGAAATCGCGCCTGCAGGTGGTGTAGAGCCTGTGGGGTGAACATTGACGGACTTCGCGCCTGAAAGAAGTGCGATTGAGTCTTTGGAGTTTGAGAATAGAATTTTTGTTTCTTCGTCGGTGGGGATAATTTCTATTGCGATTTTTTGTGATGGAGGAACTTGTTTTTCTGTGCGGATTGTGCGTATTCCGCGAACAGCATCTTTGACGCGCTCGATGGATTTTTCGGCTTCAGGGTCGGAATAGCTGAGCGTCGCCCAGTCCTCGCGCATTATGGTTTCGGCGTTTATGCCCAAAACTTTTGATAGCGCGGAGTATAAATCTTCGGTGATAAATGGAGCGAATGGGTGCAGAAGTTTTATGGCAGTGATTAAAACTGTGGATAATGTGAATTGCGCATTTGTATCCCGCACTTCTTTGTTATAAAGCCGCGGTTTAACAATTTCTACATACCAGTCGCAGAATTCATCCCATACGAAATCGACAATTTTTTGCGCCGCAAGCCCCAGTTCGTGGGCTTGGAGTTTTTCCGTAACTTCGGCGGTTAGCTGTGCGCAACGGGAAATTATCCAGCGGTCTTCTGCGGGGAAGTTTGCGAAATTTTCGTGATATTCATATTTAAAGCCTTCGAGATTCATCATTACGAAACGAGTGGCATTCCATAATTTGTTCAGGAAATTGCGTGAAGGTTCAAGCCTGTCGCGGAAAAACTTCATGTCTTGGTCGATTGCATTTCCGCTTATAAGCATCAGGCGCAAAACATCCGCGCCGAAATCGTCGATGATTTCAAGCGGGTCAATGCCGTTTCCTAGGGACTTTGACATTTTGCGTCCCTTTTCGTCCAGAACCGTACCATGGATGAAAACATCCGAGAATGGCAGTTCGCCCATGAATTTTACGCCCATGAAGACCATGCGCACAACCCAGTGGAAAATAATACCTCTGTCGGTGACAAGGACATCTGTGGGGTAGAATTTTTGAAGCTCAGGGGTTTTGTCGGGCCACCCAAGGGTTGAAAAAGGCCATAATGCGGACGAAAACCATGTGTCTAAAACATCAGGGTCTTGGGTAAGCTTTGTACCACCGCAACTCTCGCAAGCATCGGGGGCGGTTTTCGATACGGTAATATGCCCGCATTCGCAGTAATATGCAGGGATTCGATGACCCCACCATAGCTGGCGCGATATGCACCAGTCGCGGATATTGTTCAGCCAGTTCATGTAAATTTTCCCGAAACGGTCGCGATTAAATTTTAGCGTTCCGTTTTCGTAGCTGTCTATTGCGGGCTTTGCCAGTTCGTCCATTTTTACAAACCATTGCAACTTCATTAGAGGCTCGACGGTTGTTCCGCAACGGTCGTGCGCGCCTACAGCATGGTTTAGAGGCTCGGTTTTTATATAAAGCCCCTGTTTTGCCATATCTTCGATTATTTTTTTGCGTGCGTCTTCGCGGTTTAAACCCGCATATTCGCCACCATTTTCGTTAATTGTGCCGTCGTCGTTTAGAATATTTACACGCGGCAGATTGTGGCGTTCGCCCACTTCAAAGTCATTGGGGTCATGGGCAGGGGTGATTTTTACCACACCTGTGCCGAATTCAGGGTCTACATAATCATCCGCAATAATCGGAATTTGGCGTTTTGAAAATGGCAAAAGAGCCTGTTTTCCAACAAGCGCGCTGTATCTTTCGTCTTTTGGATTAACCGCGATGGCTGTGTCGCCAAGCATTGTTTCGGGGCGCGTTGTTGCAAAAGAAATAAAAATGCCCTCTGTACTCAAAACAGGGTATTTGAAGTGATAAATAAAGTCATGCCTGTCTTCGTGCTCAACCTCTGCATCGGAAATCGAAGTGCCGCATTTAACGCACCAGTTAACAAGCTTTTCGCCGCGATAGATTTTTCCTTCGTTATACAGCGCGACAAATACCTCCAAAACCGCATTAGAAAGCCCCTCGTCCATTGTGAAACGCTGACGCTCCCAATCGCAAGAGAAACCAAGCTTTTTCAACTGCCCGATAATTTCTCCGCCATAAATATCGTTCCATTCCCAAAGCTTTTTCAAAAAACCTTCGCGCCCAATGGAATCCTTTGTAATCCCCTGCGCCGCAAGAGCCTTCGTTACAACAACCTCTGTGGCGATAGCCGCGTGGTCTGTACCCGGCATATAAAGTGCCTCGAATCCCTGCATTCGCTTAAACCTAATGAGAATATCCTGAATCGTGTTATTAAGCGCGTGACCCATGTGTAGTTTTGCCGTGATATTTGGCGGTGGAATCACAATGGTGTAGGGCTTTTTTCCCGAACTTGCATCGGCGCGGAAGAAACCTTTTTCTTCCCACTTTGCATAAATTTCTTTTTCTCTATTCTTGTCGTAAGTTTTCGGAATCTCCATGATTACCGTTCCTTTCGGGATTGTCTTCGAGATTTTTTATATCGGCGAGAACCTCTGCGGCTGCCGCGCTAAGCCCCTCTTCACCCTCGGCAAAAAGCTCGAACAGCTTCCAAATTGGTCGTTCGTCGGCGGCTTCTTCGTCTTTTTTATCCTGTGCGGCAAAAAGTTTTTGTGCCTCGTTCATATATGACTCCAAGATGCCGTTTATTGTTCCGGACGAGTCTGTTGTATTTAGTTTCATCAGGGTATCCCAGATTTCTTCATGCCGTTTGTCCAGTTCGAGAAGCGTTTTTTCAGAAACTTCTTTCTCTCCGCGAATTTCTGCGAAGCGACGACGCTTGTCTTCGAGATTTATTGTTTTCGCAAATCCTTCTACGGTAGATTTTACGCCGCCAAGTTTCTTCTCGCGCAGGAAGCGTTCTATGCCTGTTTCGGTTTCGTACATCAGGTTTCGCACGATGTCTATGCGGTTTGCCAGATGGCGATAGCTTTCTAAATCGTTCAAATTATTTTCCAAAGTTCGCGAATTTGTTGCTTTGTATTTTTTGTAACAATATCGCAAAAAGTTTGTGTAATAAGCATAGACGACGCTTTTTTTATTCAAAAGCTCGATTGCCCTAAACTGTTTTTTTGAATTAATCTTTATCTCCCGCCGTACACGATACCCGAAAACATTGATAATCGAAACAAATGCCATTGCCAAAATTACCAAAAAGAATGTTGGCCACATTATGCTAAAATCCACGGCAGAAAATTCTAACGCAACCAGCGAAAACGCAATGCTTGCGAACACGCTTAAAGTGATAATTGTAAATTTTCTGATGAATTTCAAACTTTTTTGCATATCATCGCGTTCAAAAATCAGCTCTTCTTTTTCTCCGGTAAGATAGCCGATGTCCATACGCAGTGCGCGTTGGTGCTTTTCTGCATCCTTTATTGATGACATTGCGTTCCATGCATCTTCGGCAAGGGGCTCCATCGAAACCAGAGAGCTGTCGTAGTCGGTTAATTTTTCCAATAACACACTGCGCTCGCTTGCCAATGCCACAAAACGCTCCAACATTCGCTTCAGGTCTTCAATTTCTTCGTCTGTTAGCTTAATAAATGCATCCAGTTCAGAAATTTGATTTGTTAAAATATTCAGCCGCTTACTTACTTTTAACCTTTGTGTTGCAACCCTAAGCGCGTCGTCACAAAGCGTTGCGGCATGACGAATAGAAACATATTCGGGGTCGCTTTTATCCAGCTCGTAGTAATAGTGCTTAAATTTAGAATATGCATCAATTTCTGCAATGTTAACGGGTTCTTGTTTGCGAACGCGAAAAAGCTTCCTGAAAAATCTCCGCGCACCACTAAAAAACCCCACTCTTTCTACAGGAATTTCGTCACTCGGCATTTCTTCAAAAAATTCGTCCAGCATACTTTTGTCATATCGTTGCTCGTTCATTCAATCTACCTTTCAAAGTCGCGATAAAGAAGGCTTGGTTGTATACCTTTGTTATTCTGATATTTTCCCGAAATATACGGTTCATATTCGCCTTCTATTTTATGGTAGTAAATTTGACAAATTTCAATGCCCGCGTAAACGCGAATCGGCTGCACACAGTGAATCTCCAATGTCCAATATCCTTTAAACCCAACATCCCCAAAACCCGCACAAACATGAACAAAAAGCCCCAGCCGTCCCACACTGGAACGCCCTTCAAGCATAGGCACATATCCGATGGTTTCGGTATGCTCTCGCGTGCGCCCAAGGTACAATGTACCCGGCTGTAAAACAATACCTTCCTCCGGAATTATTATCGTACGCGCAGGATTAGGTTTTTTCATATCAAGTAAATTTTCTTCGTAAACCATCAGCTCATTGTGCAAAGATAAATTATAACTGTTCGGGTTAACGGCATTTTCATCAAACGGAGTAATTATAATTTCTTTTCCAATTTTTTCTCTAATCATTTTACCAGACAAAATCATAGACATTTTCTCCCTTCGATGTCCGTATATTATAGACAGCCCACGCGAATGCGTCAAATTTCGCGTGGATATTTACAACTACGGAGATTGCGTAATTTTTTTTGACAGAACAATTCTCGAAGGTATATAATAAAAGAGATGGACATGCCCGAGTGGCGGAATGGCAGACGCGGCGGATTCAAAATCCGCTCTGGGTGACTAGGTGGGGGTTCGAGTCCCTTCTCGGGCAGTCTTAACAAAGCGGTGTGACATATGTACAAGTCAAAGGGGAAGCCTGAAAAAATGGGCTTCCTCTTTGACTTTGCTGGTTTTTTGAGCAAGCGATACGACACGGGAGAGACGCAAATTCGGCAATCTTCGTCTACTTGTCAAATCGTTTTCGGCAAATTATACTACTTAAAATGTCGCAGATAAAAGCTATCTTCATCTGCGTTTAGTGTAAGGATATTTTAATGAAGGGAATGGGCCGGGCGAATGGGAAAATTCATTATGTTGCTATTGCTCGTTTTTATGCTATCCGATTGTGGCGGCGAAGGGTTTACCGATATTTACCAAAATGAATTGTCCGAAAACGAAGTACACTCAACTCCAGATAATTCCATAAATTTATATAGCGATGAATCTGAATCAAACAATTTCGTTAGTATAACAGATTCGCGCTTGGAATCATGGCTACTGGATAAAGATATATTACCCTTCGCAACAGTAGTCGAAAGGTATAGGCGAATAGAAAAAAATGGCTTTATTGATTCGGATAGAGAATACACAGAACAGATGGGGCAGTTGCACCCCATTGTGTGGCGTTACAATATGGGAATGTTGACATCTTATTGGAGAGTATTGTATGCGTTTTATGATGTTACAGGTGACGGACAACCTGAGTTGCTTATTGGTGCGACGGGCAGACGAAATTTCCATCCTTACATCGTTGGGATTTATATGATACTGGATGATTGTCCCGTATCCGTAATCCAATATGCCGGAGGGCGCACTTCGCTCCACTTATCTGTCGACCTTAACGAAAACATTATCATTTTATCAACTTGGGGGCATATGGGCAATGCCCATGAGGCGTTCTATTCGGTTAATGAAAATGGCAGCCTTATACTATTGGATAAAATCTGGACATATGACTTTGATAGGATTCATTACAATGAAACAGGAGAGTTGGAGCGTGAGCGGTTTAGGCATATTGATGGTGTAATTGAATACATTTGTGAAAAGGAATACGTCGAGATTGTTGAATTTTATGGCTCTTTCGGTTATGAGCCAATTAGGGAAATAATTACTCGTCCCTTAATCATCTCATGGCACTATATCCTTCCTTAACTATTTTTAAAAAAGGCTTAGTCACATTACGAAACTAAGCCTTTGACTATTTTTATCCCACCATTATGCGGAAAATGTTTATTGCATCCGTTCGCCTTTGGGCGGCTCTGTCAGCAGCGTGCCCTGGTCTCGTGTAAAGTCTGGTTATGATATAACCTGCGTCACCGGCAGCTGTTTCATTATCAACATCGCCATTTCTTTCGCGCCATACCTCGCGCAAGTCAGAACCCCAAGCTACGCCTCCCCATCCACCAACGTGTTGCCCGCTTGCCAGTTCATTAACCATAAACAAGGTTTCGGCCTCCACTACTTGTCCTGCGGATATTCGACCATCTCCGGCGACAGAGCGATACGTTTGCATCAACGGAATTATCCGCGGGCGGTTAGTCCACTGGACGATTCCGATGCCAAATATATTGTTTGCATTCATGCCTGTTTGTGGTGCATTGGTTATCATGTTGTAAACTTCTAACAGAGTTGCATCTACATCGCTTATTAATCGCCCAGAAAAACGATTCCTGTAGTCGTGATTGTCGACGAAATAACGCATATAACCTTGCCAATCAGCTATTTGTGCATCCGTCCCAGAACGCTCAAATTCTCCAAAGCTTCCTTCGCGCATTATATTAGCTAACATTCCGGCGACAAAAGCAGGCTCGTATCCCTCGTTGAGCAAAACTTGTCCCATAATTGTCATTGAATGCCTTCTGCCTGCGGAGACATCTAGGGTTGTATCATGTGCAATATTACCCATCATATCTAATCCGATGTCATGAGCAACTTGCACATTAATAGTCCTTGTAGCAATAGCCCCGAACTCGTTACGTGATATTACCGAAACGACGACATTCCCAACATCATCAGCTGAAAATACATAAGGATTAAAGGCTATCTGCTGTTGTTCCATGGAATGCTCGACAGACTGGCGATGACCGCTTATTGTGAGTTCCGACTGAGTAGCGTTTCCCACGTCAATTTCAACAGTAACGCTACCACCAACATAAAAATTTGTTCCATTTTGTGGGAGAATAATCTGCACGTTCGGCTGAAGAGCAACCACAGCATTAATTCTCACCGTAGGCAAGTTGACCATTATCCCTTGCCCATTCTGCGCGTTAACGCCTATGACAAGGCTTCCGATATCGCCAGCGGTTAGTGTATATCCGGCAAACACAATATTTCTTCCACTTAATTCCGTTCGCATTTCAATGACTCGCCCATTGATTGTTAAAGCAGCCTCTCGCACATCTTGCACGGATGCCCTGACGATGAGCGTATCGCCAACTTGGAAATTTTCGTTATGTCGAGGTGACGTAATTTCTGCCAGCGGCACAGGATGAGCGAAAACCCACACGCTCGAAGGCATATTAGGTGCAAAACCAGTAAAGAATCCCGCGCTTAACATATACGCACGCAAGGTTTCCAGACTGATGTAAGCATAACAAACATATGGGTCAAGTTCAGCTTGGGTGGTGTGGCATAGCAGTTGTAATCGCCCGCCACTATCGCCGGTAGCGTTGAAGAAGGTATTGTTGCGTATAGTGCCGATGATAGGCAACGTCGGGTACGTGAAAGAAAAGCGTTCTCCCAAAGTTGTAAGTGTTGGCCCCGCTGATTCTCCTCGGTTGCAAGCAGAAAAGCTTCCTCCCGCATTGAAAAATGGCGGAAAAACTGGCAACAAACTAAGCGATGCTCCCATTGTGTCCCAAACGGTTAGCGCACGCGCAACAAGATTGACTGAGAAATAATTCTGATTTTGAAAAACATACGGCCTTCCAAGATTTATTTCCCGTCCCGTGTAGGGGTTAATTATTGAAGCCGCTTGGCGCGGTCCGGAGTGGCAACAAGGCATGTGCGGGCCTAGCGTATGGTGAAAATGGTAGGGAATAGCCCCATTGCCACCCACTCTGTTGTTGTGTCCTCCGCCGGAATCTGTTCTGCCCGAGTGAAATGTGATGTCTGGCTTTTTTGGTCGTTCCAGTGATGTGGATTTTACTATATTCAATTTTGACTTCACTCTTGTAATCACTGCATCAAATGATTTAAAAATGGCGTGATTTAATAGCCCCAAGGCATCCTTCGTGCCGTTGGGGATTGCTGGTGTTGCTGTCATGGTAAAAGCACCTCCTTTTTGATTTTTTTTGGTTTTGACAGCGTTTGGCTTATGTGCTACCATGACAGCGGAATTAGGTGTCTTGATAACATATCAGAGCCTTGGCATATCTGGACTGTTAGCGCAGTTCGGATATGCGTATCTTTTGTAGTTGATAAATGTTTGTCGACTAAGTTATTGGAATCACCTCCGTGTCTCATATCGTGTAGCAATGTGATGTTAGCCATTGTAAATTACACATTATGTGTTGTCAACGGTTATTTCGAAATTATTTTCGCGTATTTTAAAGGAAGTGCAAAGCGATGGGCAATCTTAATGGTATGCCCATTTTGAATGGTTTCATTAGTTAACATTATGATAATTCTTTTTATTGAGTGGGGGCAATAAAATGAACATGCGTCTAATGACACGCCTGATTTTGGGCATTGTGATAATGATTTCTATATGTTTTAGCATATTTACGACGACGGTCGTTGTTATTATTAACAGGCTGGTTGAATCCGGTGCGTCTACAGGCAGTATGATATTTACCGTGATTTTTTCGGCGGCACTTATTCTCGGAATATTTATGGTGCTGGTTGTGCTGTACTTTGTTTCAATTTTAAAGAACGCTGTAAGATTTGCGGTTACTTCGTTTGAAGAAAAATCCACCGCGCTTGCATCCGGAAAGCGTATTCAGTTTGACAATTCTAGGCTGGACACATCATTCGGGCTCGACCAAATGAGCATTGCGTTTAATCAAAATCTGGAAATTATGGCTCGTCTTTTGAATGACATTTCCACAATGCATGAGCTGCATATTCAAGGCAGTTATAAGATGTCGATAGATGCAAGCCCCTATACGGGCAGTTATGAGAAAATTGTACTGGGTATAAATGAAATGGTAGAGCATCATACATCGTCAAAAACCGCGATACTAAGCTGTATTACGGATATCGTAGACGGTGATTTTGCCGCGCTGATAAAACAGTTTCCGGGCGACGAATCATATATAAATGACTCTATCGAAGGACTTCGCAATAATATAAGAAACATTGCCGACTCGATTAACAATGTTGCCATTAATGCGCAAGCGGGAAATTTAGATTTTTACATGGACCCAAATATGTACAAGGGTGAATGGGTAGGCATTATTCAAGAGCTTAACGGTATTTTAACCGCAATTCGCAAGCCGCTGAAAGAAACGACGGCAATTTTGTCTGCATTGCAACAGGGCGAGTTTAACAATCGGGTTGAAGGCGAATTTAGCGGTGAATTTTTGGTGATTAAAAATGCGATTAATGCCACATGCAATTCTATCTCTTCATATATAAAGGAAATTAATTCTGTTCTGCTTGAACTTGCCGGCGGGGACTTGCGCCGCCAAATTGAGCGTCCTTATGTAGGCGAGTTTGCATCTATTAAAGATTCGATTAATAACATTATTGGCAGCCTTAATAATACAATGTCTGAAATTTCTAATGCCCTGAGTCAGGTTCTCGGCGGTGCGGACTTGATTTCCGAACGCGCCGGAAATCTTGCCGATGGCGTTATTGCTCAGGCGGCTTCTATTGAGGAACTTAATTGCTCAATCGAGCTTATTAACTCGCAGACCAAACAGACTTCGGAAAGTGCCGTCGAAGCAAATTCACTGTCCAGAGAGTCTGCCGACCGCGCCCAAAAAGGCAACGATTCAATGGGTCAAATGGTAGAAGCCATGACGCAAATTAAAGAATCATCCGCCAACATTTCTAAAATAGTAAGTACAATTCAGGATATCGCATTTCAAACAAATTTACTCGCTCTAAACGCTTCTGTAGAAGCGGCGCGGGCGGGCGAACATGGCAAGGGCTTTAGCGTTGTCGCAGATGAAGTGCGCTCTCTTGCAGGGCGCAGCCAGACCGCCGCCACAGAAACCACCGAACTTATCAAAGACTCCATAGAGCGCGTAGAAGCAGGTTCTTCCATTGTAGGCGCAACATCCGAATCGCTGGATGCCATCGTTGAAGGCGCAGGCACCGTTCTGGATATCATAAGCAGCATTTCCATCGCCGCAAAAGAACAAGCCGAGTCCATTGCTCAGGTTAGTTCCGGGCTAACACAAATTTCTCATGTTGTGCAAAACAATTCTGCCGATTCCAAAGACACCGCCACCGCTTCAGAAGAACTTAACGCCCAAGTTCATGCTTTACAGGAGCTTATTTCTTATTTCAAATTGTAGGCGGTATTCGTAATTAGCTTATTTCATATCCGGTTCTCAGCACTTCATAAAGCATACTGTATTTATCTTCGACTCCATCATCAATAAACATATTAGGCTCAAGCCTAGTATCAACATCAGTGGCTATTGAAAATAAATCACCAAATATATTCATGTAATTGGAGGCTTCCAATTCAGGAAACACAACCGCGACATCTATGTCGCTTTGGTTTCCACCGGCTCCCTTGGCGTGCGAGCCGTACAAATACACCTTCAAAGGATTATGCCGGCTTTTAATAATATCTGCATATTTTTCAACTATTTTAATAATTCTAGTATCCATAAGCATAATTCCTCCGTTTCTTTGAGCAGCTTTTTGCAATAATCAATAGCTATTTAATTAATTTTTGATTGTCAGCCTCATTGTTTGGCAACTCCGCTCGTTCGAGCAAAATTATTGGCTTTAGGCATTTGTACCAAGTTGTAATTTTTTTAGACCATTCTGCGACGAATTGAGGCGTGCAAATTTCGTGAAATCGTAGCTTGGTGTCATCATAACGCGCCTCAATATTGAAACTGGTAATCGTTGCAAGTTCTTTCCGTTGGTCTGCCGAAAGGGTAGAGTCTAAGCCGGATTTCCTTGCAAGCTTGACTAATTCATGCTCTCGCCATACTTCTATATTGCGTACTGCGCATAAGCCTTTGAGCATTTTTTCAACAGCTAAATGCCCGCAAAACATTGCCATCGTCATGCGCTTGCCTTTGATTGCCATGCGCATATCCTTCATGTTTTCGGATGCACCGCGAAGCCAGTAATCAACGTGCTGTTTTCTTGTCATCATTATTCGACCAGCACTCCTTGCCTTTGCACCGCAGCGGTAAATGGCGTTTGGTCAATCCAATCTTCGTAAATTATTGCTTGAGCATCAATGTTATCGTGAATATCATACGCCAGCAAATTAACACGAGCATAATTATCGCATACATTATTGGTGAATACTCTTGACACAACAGCAATGTCTATATCGCTTGTTGAGTTGTTTTCGTTTCTGGCAACCGAGCCATACAAGTACACCTCAGCATGTGCATCAAGTTCAGCGCGCACACGTTTGGCAAATTGTGATGCTATCTCCATTGCGTTTTCATATGATATTGTTTTGTTCATGGCTACAACTCCTGTCTATATCAATTAAGGAATTGTCCGAAAATAAGTTGACGATTTAGGCTCAGGATTTTTGCGCAAAAGCAAGGAAGCAAAAACCGCGCGCACCCGGAGGTGCGTAAGGTTTTTGGTGACGCAGCAGTTGTGCAAAAAGACAAGCGT
>JGI24703J35330_11748801_pt1 | contig 37596 bp, 37 predicted proteins | sample TergutNt197P1_FD_35330 | JGI IMG/M metagenome (IMG submission 35330)
AGATTTTTATCAAAATGGGCACTTACCTGACAAAATCAGGCCTCTAAACTAGAAAAGCTAACCCTTAAACATCAGTAAATCGCTAAAAATGCAAAATGCTGATGTTTTTGGTAAATCCGGAGATAAAAAAACTGCTGGCTGACTCATTTGAGTTCGCGGGCAGTCTGAATCACCTTTAACAGGTGATCTCCTTATTCATCGTCTTTCGGTAAAATGGTAAAGACCGTCATCCTTTCGTCGTAAAAATAATCGTCAGCGAATACTTTTACGTCTTCAAGCTCTAATTCTTCCAACAAACCTGATAATTCAAATAAGCTTAATCCAGCAAAAGCCCATTCTGTAAAGGCATTGGCAATGTATTCAACGGAGTTAAAGGCTGATAGCAATTGACCAATTTTCTTACGTTTAATTCGTAAAAAGTCTTCGACCTTGAAGTCAACTTCCCCTGCTGATAACAGCCTTTCTTTAACACTTTTTGCTAATTCTTCTGGCTGGTTACTATCTCCACCAACAAAGCAATAGCTGTAGTCTTTCTCATGGGTTGCTTCAAACACAAAACTATCGTTGGCTAGGCCATTTTCAATGATTTGCTCGTAGTAGCTCGAACTACTCCCTACCAACATTTCTAAAAGCAAGTCTAAAGCCCAAAGCTCTTTTGCTAACGCCTGGCTACTTTTACTCTTATCAACTTCCCCTTTTACTCCAATCATTACCTTTGGTGTGCTGACTTGCATGTGGAGGGTCTTTTCCTTAACCGCCACTTCACAAGGCTCTTCTGGAAACAGGCGCATCGTTGCAGGTGCTTCTTTGTAACCTTTGGCATCTTGATTGGTTTTAATTACTTCAATTAACGACAATGGATCAATGTCACCAACCACAAATAAAATCATATTGGATGGGTGATAGAAAGTATCGTAGCAAACGTGCAAATCATCAGCTGTGATCTTATAAATCGATTCCACCGTACCAGCGATATCAATCTTAATCGGATGATTCACATATAAGTTATTTAATACGCCGAAGTAAGATTTGAAATCGGCGTTATCTTCGTACATTTTGATCTCTTCTTCAATGATGCCTTTTTCTTTTTCTACGGTCTCTTCCGTGAAGTAAGGCGCCTGAACAAAGTCAAGCAGCGTATTTAAGTTTGTCTCTACTTCGCTAGTCGTTGAAAATAAATAACAGGTTCTAGAAAAAGAAGTAAAGGCATTGGAAGAAGCTCCCGCTTCTGAGAATTTATTGAAAACGTCATAGTCTTCTTTTTCAAAGAGCTTATGCTCTAGAAAGTGAGCAATTCCATCTGGTACTAGTTTTGGCTCTGCCTCTCCAAGAGGAACGAAGTGATTGTCAATGGAACCATACTTTGTTGTAAAGGTCGCATAGGTTTTATTGAAACCAGCTTTTTTCATTAAATAAACCCGTAAACCATTCTCAAGTTTTTCATAGTAAATCTCTTCATCCAGCTGCTCATACTTTTTAACTTCCATCTTCTGCCACCTCCGATTCCAACACAAACACCGTATCTTTTCTGATCTTTTTTGCAACAGCACGTACTTCGTCTAAGGTGATTTCTTCGACCTTTCGGGCAAATTCATCGGCGGTCAACCCTAATAGCTCTCCCATTTCTAAATCGGCCATGACACCGGTCATAGAGTCCAATGATTCTCGCTTCGCATTGACAATGGATTTCTTAGCCAACGTTAGTTCCGTCTCAGTGACATCTCCATTCACCACATCGGCTAACTGTTGATCAATGATGGTTACTGCCTTGTCTACTTGCGTCAGATCCAGTCCTGAATAAACGTACATCAACCCTTTGAAATTGTCTAGCTGAGCTGCACAATAATAACACAAGGATTCTTTTTCACGAACGTTAGTAAACAGTTTGGAATGAGCAAAAGCACCAAAAATACCATTAAAGACAAGCAAGGCAAAGTAATCTGGATCTGTCACCCGTGTATAGGTTCGGTACCCAATGTTTAACTTTGTTTGGCTAATGTCTTGCATCTCATTTAAGGTCGTCACATCATCAAAATCTTTTTCTTCTTGATCAACCACCAATGAACTAAGATGACATGCCTTCTTAGTGCTAAAGTGCTGATTAAAAAGTGGCATTATTTCGTCGTGATCCACGTCTCCGACAACTTTAACGGTTAGCTCATCTGACCTTAGCATAGCACGGTAAGTGTCGACTAATGTCTTCTCGTCAATGTTAACTAAATCTTCTACGTAACCGTCGCCATTTACGCCGAACCCTTCTTCTTCGCACATGTAAGACAACATCTTTTTTAAGGCAAAGGTCGTTTTATCATCGTAGATGGACTCAATGTCTTCTTTGAGTAGCCTTTTTTCTAACGTGAGGACCTCTGGATTAAAGTGACCCTCTACTAAATCGGGGTTAAAGATGATCTCTTCCATGGTTTTTAAGGCATCCGAAAAAAGAGGGGGAGCCGACTGCAAGAATTTCTCATTGGTTACTTGGATATAAAAACTAATCACGTGAAGGGCACCTTGCTTCTTTGTAGCAACGGATAAGCTAGCACCATACAAGTTCTCCAAATGGGTATTTAATGCCTTTTTCGAAGGAAAGGCCTGGCTGGATCTTCGCAAAACATTTGGAAGTAATGTGCGTGCCGTAATGGTCTCCCGCATAAGCCGTGATTTAAACGACACTTTAATTAGTGTCGTTTTGAATTTATTCGTTTTGATGGTTGTAACGTTATTTGTGTGTCTAATCTCTGCCATTTAATCACCTGTGTTGACTTTATTTTATCTAGTTACACTTCGCAGCTCCACCCCAAGGGCACTTGTAAGATTATATGCCAGCATAGCTGTCAAGTCTTAAGGGCGCTCACGGTTAAATCTCGGACTGTACTGATCGCTCATGCGATAAGTCGCCCTTCAATTTACTTGTCGGAGCTAATACGCTAAGTTTCACTTTCCAGTAGCTTCTATCTCGCAATAAATCGCGAAGAAGCCTTGTGAAGTCAATCGTAACCACACTAAAGTGTGGGCTCATTGACTTTATTTTTATCGTAAATAACTTTCATGCCTTTGAAACTTAAACTAGGATCGTAAACGTCAATGGCATCGGTTTGTTCGTAAATGATACGCCCTAATCCACCGGTTGCAATGACCTTTGCCTCACCCACTTCTTTTTTAATTTTACGGATGATGTATTCAGTTTGCCCAATATAACCGAAAACTAAACCTCCCTGCATACTCGTTACAGTGTTCTTACACTTAATAGATGCCGGTTTTTTGATTTCGATGACAGGTAATTTCGCCGCTTTGTTCCATAAAGCATGGGCTGACGTTTCAATTCCAGGTGCGATAAGGCCAAATTCAAAGTCGCCATCAGCACTTAAATAGTCAAAGGTTGTAGCGGTTCCAAAATCAACAATAATCAAAGGACCACCGTATAAATAATGTCCCGCAACTAAATCAACGATACGATCTGCCCCTAACTCTTTCGGGTTCTCCATCTTGACTCCAATCCCTGTTTTAATGCCTGGTCCAATGACAATTGGCTCTAAACTAAAAAACTTATAAACAGAGTTTCGAAGAGAATGCATAATCTTCGGTACAACGCTAGCGATCACCACGCCTTCGACGTCTTTACGGTCAATCTCGTTGTTTTGAAACAACGCATAAAACATGGCTGCAAATTCATCAGACGTTCGCCTTTGACTGGTCGTTAAACGAAAACTAGCGACTACTTCTTCCTTTTCCATGACCCCAATTGTAATGTTGGTATTCCCCACATCAATTACTGTAATCACTAACTCTTCACCAATCTTTCCAAAATCTTGTAAGCAAGGTCGTCCTTACTCATCACATCTAATGGTTCCACCTTATCCTTGCTAATGATGGTCACCTTATTAGTATCTCCTTTAAAGCCTGCGCCCTCATCAAACAAATGATTGGCCACAATCACATCTAAGTTCTTCTTCTCACGTTTAGTCTGAGCATTTTCCACTAAATTATCGGTCTCCATGGCAAACCCGCAGACCACTTGATGGGCCTTTTTCTGCTTAGCAACCGCTGCGACAATGTCTTTGTTTGGCACAAGTGCCAGACTTAAATCATGACCGGTATCCTGCTTTTTAATCTTTTGACTGGAAACGTTCTGAGTCTTGAAATCTGATACGGCAGCTGAAGCAATAAAGAAATCATAATCTAATTGGTTCATCGCCGCGACCTGCATTTCATCTGCCGATGTCACATGACTCACACCAATGCCAATCGGAACCTTCAATTGGGTCGGCCCTGTGATTAGATGAACCGTAGCTCCAAGATGGTATGCTGCTCGCGCTAAAGCATAACCCATCTTTCCGCTGGAATGGTTGGTAATAAACCTAACTGGATCAATGGCCTCTTCTGTAGGCCCTGCCGTAATGACAACTTTCTTTCCTAGCAAAAGCTTCTCTTTGTGTAATAAAACGTCGATGGCTTCTTCAATGTCATCGATGGCTGCCAGACGACCAGCACCAACATCACCACATGCCAAATAACCAGATCCCGATTGAATAACACGTGCCCCATCCTTTTCAAGGGTTGCTAAGTTACGTTGGGTAGTAGGATGTTCTAACATAGCGGTATTCATGGCTGGTGCCACGAGAATCGGGCATCTTAATGCCAAATAAGTTGTCGTCAACATATCGTCCGCTATACCGGCAGCCATTTTAGCAAGCACATTAGCTGTTGCTGGCGCTACAACAAAAACGTCAGCCTTTTTCGACAGGCTAACGTGATTGACGTTGTAGTTAAAGTTGCGATCGAACGTACCTGTCACAACTTTATTATTGGTTAAAACTTCTAAGGTTAAGGGTGCAATGAACTCAGTAGCGTTCTTTGTCATGATTACGTGAACGTCATGACCTTTCTTAACCAGATTACTAGCTAACTGTGCACTTTTATAAGCGGCGATACCGCCTGAAATTCCTAGTATAATTGTTTTTTTCATACGAACTTCACCATTTTTCATTCATCGTTACAAGAATCTGCGATTATTAGGACGAGGTGGAATTGGTGGCAAACCTGGTGATGGCGCTACTGGATTATCAACTGGTACATCACCTGTCGGTATGGTTGGTCCCGTTGGCCCTCTCGTTGGAGCAGTTCCTTCCTCAGGACCACGTGAAATTACGACATTCAATGTGTCACCTGGTCCAATACTTCTTCCTGCACTCGGACTGGTTGAAATAATTTGCCCACCTTCTACGGTATCTGAGTATTCTTGAGTATATTCAACCTCAATGTCTCGCTCATCTGCCCATTCTCTAGCACGGGTCAAGGTCCAACCGGTCATGTTTGGCACACTTGTTTCCATCTCGATCAATCCATCGTTATTGACCACATTGGATGGATCACTACAGGAACGACCACCTTCAAAGCAAGCTACCACGTGGAAGGATCTAATGGTCGCCACTTCAGAAAGTCGGCTCGGTGTATGGTCGTATTCCGTTTCCGTGGTCGCCGCGATCAACCTAGAACTTCCGTCTGCTAAAGTACCGTAAATGCGATATTCAATGTCATTGCCAGAGGCCATAATGCGCTGACGCATAATAATCGCTTCGGCTTCCGTTGGATCTAAGTTGCCCATGGCAGCGGTCCAGTGCGTAGCTCCAATCCGTAGAGAGCGCCCAACCTGGATGGCGGCATTGGCCGCATCTAAACTGATGCTATTTTCACTTGGATCCCAACTAAAGTTAAAGGTTGACCCGCTTCCTGATACACGGAAGTTTTCCGGTGCATCTGGCGAATCAAAGGTGTCTGACACACAAGATGGTCCGTGACCTGCAAAGAAGAAACCGCTGGTTCGAAGTCCTTGTGGCGTACTAGCCGTTGGGCTACAAGACTCCCCATCTTCCGTTCCACTGTAACGTTCAACCGCAGCATAGATGACACCTGGTGGTACTGTTGGTGGATTCCAACCGGTTGTATTTAATTCTGACATGGTAATCCTAAATAAATGATGGGGCACTCGGGCCGCTTCAAATCCAACCATAAATCGTCCGTCGCGGTGGTTGTCATAACCAGTCCAAATGGCAACGGTGTACTGACTGGAATAACCAACAAACCAGGAGTCTCGTGCTGCCCCATTTGGGATGTTATAATGTGCTCGTGTTGCTTCGTCAAAGTTTGACGTCCCGGTTTTTCCTACTACAAATTGCCCTTGAACGGCAGCATTGCTTCCCGTCCCATTGACAATTACGTTTCTTAAGGTATCGGTCATCATAAAGGCCGTTGCTTCGCTTACGACTCGTTCACTATGTGGCGATTCGTAAAGTACTTCACCGTCTGGTGCAACAATGCGTCTAATGGCATGGGGCTCGTTGAAAGTTCCACCATTACCAAAGGTGGCATAAGCGCCAGCCATTTGAAGAGGTGACACCAAGGTTCCGCCACCAAGGGCACTAGCTTGAACGATGGTTTCCGCTGTTTCGGGAATTCCTAAACGGGTGACAAAATCTGCTAAATGTTCTTCCCCATATTGTGCTACTACTGCATCTAAAGCACGAACAGCCGGTACGTTCCAGGACCATTCCATGGCATAGTTAAGGGTGACACGTCCTCTAATTTCCCGGTCCCAGTTATGGAAAATATGTCCACCGTGACCAGCGTAAAGATCGTCCCAAATGTTGCTTCCTGTTCCCCAGTTTAAATATTCCATCGCTGCTCCATAAGCCCAAATTGGCTTGGAGGCCGATCCAGATTGGCGTTGTAAGTCTGTTGCCATACTAAAGCCACGAGCACCTTCGTTACTCCCCATTAAATTACGACTTCCAAGGGCTCTAATCTCACCAGTTTGGGTGTCGATCATGGCAACCCCCGTTTGAATGTAGTCGTCTGGCCAGTGGAAATGGTTGTTCGTTGTCAGCATGTCATGAATGTGAGCTTGTGCATTGCGATCAAGGGTCGTGTAAATGCGATATCCTGCATGTGGCTCAATATCAAAGCGCCGCACCGCTTCATTCAGTACGTGGCTGATAAATGGATCGTAACGTTCCATTTCTGCTGTTTGAACTTCATTTTCAACCAATAAATCCGTAATTGGAACGGCAGCGGCTAACGCACGCATGTTTTCATCAATGTAGCCGTGAATGTACATTAACTCAAGAACGACGTCACGACGGATTTGCGTTTGATGCGGGTTTGCATCGGGATTCCATTGACTTGGCGCTTGTAAAATACCCGCAAGAGTTGCTGCTTGTGCTAAGGTAAGTTCACTAGCATTTGTGTTAAAGTAGAACTCTGCCGCAGCTTGTATCCCATAGACGTTTGGCCCAAATGGTGAAAAGTTCAAATAAGCCTCTAGAATTTGGTCTTTCGAAAATTCTCGTTCTAACTGCATGGACAAGTAAATTTCTTGAATTTTTCGAGAAACACTGTTATCGCGTTCCATCCTGCCATCTTCACCCTCAACGAGAAGGTGGGTTTGGTTGATTAGCTGTTGCGTTAAAGTAGATCCCCCTTGCATACCGCCACCGCCACCTACTTGAGCTTCAACGTTAGAAAGTAAAGCAGCTACGGTTCGTGTCCAGTCCACACCGTAATGGTTGTTAAATCTAGCATCTTCTACCGCTAAAATCGCATCAATCATAACCGGGGAAATATCAGTTAAATCGACCCATTCCCGACGCACACCGTCCACACCTTCAAGTTCGGCTAACATCTCATCGTTTTGATCAAAAATAAGGGATTGGTTGGCACCGACAAGAAGTCGAGGGTCGAGCTCTGGTGCTCTGCCAATAATAGCCAACACCCATAGTCCGATAACAGCTACTGCTGCCAGTGCTCCTGCAGTTGCAAAGAAAAAGCCACTTCTCCCAATTGCTTGCCATTTTTGTTTAGTCATCGTATCTTTCGATTTATGCTCTGTTTTTGTTTTCATTTTAATAACCATCCTTGTCGTAAGGCTTTGTTTTTATTACGTCATCAATTACTTTCAAGTAATCCACACTTGGGTAGACGCCTTCTGGAACTTGATGCCCGTGTTCCATTAATTCATCACGAGAGATCGATTTACGCTCTCCTCGTTTGTATTGTTGCCAGAAGGTATCTAATCGATCACTCATCAACAGATACACTTCAGAAAGAGTGGTAAACTTAATCAGTAAAAATGCACAGCCTCCTTGCTTAGCAACGGCAACAATGTGCTTGGCTTGGTGCTCGTGAATGTTTGCTAGCGGGAAACGTGTTTTATTCGATGTCTCCTTCGCTTCGAAGTCAATGTATGTGCCATCGTAAACACCGTTAAAATCTGTGGTTGAGGGCGTTTTAAAATAAGCTTCTGTAATGGCCGCAGCCGAGCGCTTCGGATAATTTACCTTAACAATTTGAACCGGTGTCGGCTTTTTGTGAATCACCGCTTTTTCACGTGTTAAATAGTAGGCATTTGTCTTTTCGATTTGATCTTCAAAAGACATGCCACGACGTCCAAAATCAACTTCTTTTTTGCTCGTAGATGTCTGATTGCGAATTGGTGAATCAGTTGGTTTTTTATGCGGATAATTAATCATAGCTCCATTTTATCAAAACAATCCAAAAAAAGCAAAATTAAACCCCCTGTTTATTGCATCTTTTTGCCTACTAACACTTGACATTAGCCATGAAATTCGGGATAATATCAAGATGGTATTCGGGTAATTGCAGCTTAGCAAACATTGTTTGGCAAGTTGAGGAAAGTCCATGCTCGCACAATCTGAGACGATTGTAGTGTTCGTGCCTAGTTAAAAAATAAGCTAGGGCAGCTATTATTTTAGTTGACGGCCGAGAACAGACCTAAGCAAACGTATGGTCTAAGTATCTATAAAAGTGCCACAGTGACGATGCTTTTGGGAAACCAAAAGAGTGGAACGGGTAAACCCCACGAGCGAGAAACCCAAATTTGGTAGGGGCACTTTGATCGCGGAAATGAACGCAGATCAAAGACTGTGATGGCGTTAAGCTATTATGGTAGATAGATAATTACCACTTGTCTTACGGAGGCATCTGTAAACAAGGACAAAACATGGCTTATAGAATATCATTTATGCTTAACTTAAATTAGTTGATTAGCGAAATTTGATTAGGAGGTGACTCACTTGGTCTTTACAAACGAAAAACTTAACCGGGAAGTTGCGACTTGTTTGCAATCTTTGCGAACTGAGCAAAACATGTCCATTGAACAACTATCTCAAAAAAGCCAGGTACCAGTCGTTCACTTAATGTCCATTGAAGAAGGACATTTCTCTAGATTTGATGATTTTTACTTAAAATTATACTTAGATCGCTACACAAAAATTCTTGGGGTTAGCCTAGAGCAGGTTTACACCTATGCGAACAAAAACATCGCAGAAGTAGTGGGAGACGAACCAATTAGCGTTGTAGCAGAGCAATCAGAATCGGTTGCACCACAACGCATCGTGATCTCTCAAAAAAGAAACCTAGGAAAAGCAAGCTATAAAGTAAAAGGAAACACAAAGGGTAACCTAATGAAAGGCTTTGTGTTCTTAATGTTAGTCGTTCTAGGGGTTGCTTTTATCTTCTTCTTGATCGGGTTGTTTTCTAATTTAGGAGGCAGTGAAACTCCTGAAGAACCACCAGCTATCACTAATCCACATGAAATCATCACGGAGTCTACTACTGCACCTGAAGAAACAGAGCCAACCACCGTTCCTGAACCAGATGAGGAAACAACCATTGAGCCTGATACTCACATCGGGCGAACCCAAACTTTTGATGTGGTAACCTCAGCAGAAGAACTCATCTTGCGCATTGAATTCGAAGCAGCCTCATGGCTCGAACTTAGATTCGATGGAAATATGGTAGACCATGGAACCTTCAACGACTATTTAGAAGAAGCCTTTGACCTTGCAAACGATGAAGGGATCATCGATATTAACTTCGGAAACTTAGCAGGTGTAGATACGATCACCATTAACGGTGTTGAAGTGGAATTTGACGGTGATCATACGGTCCAGCGTTTGATCTTCAATGTGGTTTCTGAATAAGGATTTGAGACAAATGAACATAGCAAATAAATTAACCCTGATACGTATAGCCTTAATCCCCTTCTTCATCGCTTGCTTTTATGTAGAGGGGTTTTCTAACTATTTTTATCAGAATCCCTCTGAAACTTTTTCCATCACTTATGGGAATGCTTTAGCCCTACTCATCTTTTCTATAGCAGCCGCCACCGATTGGCTAGACGGTTATTTGGCTCGCAAGTTGAATCTCATTAGTGACTTTGGAAAATTCATGGATCCCTTAGCTGATAAAATGCTAACCACTGCGGCTTTCTTGATTTTCATTGATCAAGGACTCCTAGCTAGTTGGGCAGTCTTCATTATTCTGACTCGTGAGTTTATTGTAAGTGGGTTAAGGATGTCAGCTGCTGCAAAAGGTGTCGTTATCGCAGCTGGATTTTCCGGTAAGTTTAAAACCGTGCTTCAATTTGTAACCATTATTGCGTTGCTGATTCACCCTTACTTAACAACGGTCAACCTAGCGTTGATTTATGGAATGATTCTCGCCACTACCCTTTCTGGAGTTGAATATGTGATTAAAAATTTAAACCTATTAAAATGAGCGCGAGACAGATACAATCTGCTTGCGCTTTTTATATATGAAATTTCTAAAAATTACCCCTTTCAAGTAAAATTGTCACTTTAAGGGTAATTTTCGGTTTCCATAATCCACCAAAACCACCCCGAATACCAAAATTAGACAGCCTTAGGGGTGATTTTTACTGTAATTGGATGAAGAAAATATCCCTAATTAGGCAAAAAAGCCAAGTTAGGGGTGATTATGATATTGAAGGTCAGACTATTCCATTTCTCCGTCATCAACAACCTCTCCAATTACCAAGGTCAATCCGATCCTCTCACCTTCACGCATAACCGCTATCTGTAAGACATCACCTTGGCGATAGGTAAACAACTTTCTTCTAAAAGTTACCACATCGTTAACGGACGCTTCTCCTACATGAGTCATCACATCTCCAGGTAGCAAACCTAATCGTTCACCTAAGCTTCCTTCACTTACCTCATTAACCAACACACCGTGGTGGAGATCTTCAGGTAAGCCTAATTGCTGACGGGTCATTTCTGGAACGGTACTCAAGTCAAAAATACTGATCCCTAATGTAATCCGATGCACTTCACCGTGATGTTGTAAATCGTAAATCACAGGTAAAGCCACATGAGTCGGAATCGAAAAAGACATCCCAAAAGCTGCTGATTCTGCTGCTTTCATGGAGTTAATCCCTACTACCTCGCCAGCTAAATTAACTAAAGGACCACCACTATTTCCTGGGTTAATGGCTGCATCGGTTTGCAAAACGGTCATGGTCCAATCTTGCACGTCACCAGAGGTCGTTGTAATGGGAATGGTCACATGTCGATCGTGCCCAGACACCACACCAACCGTCGCAGAACCAGCAAATTCAAGTCCCAACGGATTCCCAATGGCAATCACCGTTTGCCCGATCCGGAGCTCTTCTGTCACACCAAAGGTGGCCACAACCGGTGCTTCAAAATCATCGATTCGAAGAACGGCAAGGTCCGTATAAACATCTACACCAACGATTGTTGGGGTAAACCGTTGCCTGCCCTCATCGTTGAATTGAACTTCAATCGAGTGAGCATCTGAAATCACATGTTCGTTAGTCACAAGATAGGTGTTCCCATTTTCTACTGCATACACGACCCCAGAACCTGTACTATGAGTCACACCACCCAAAAAGTCTGCCTCACCTGTCATGCCAATAATGCCAACGACCGCTCCACTAACCTGCTCAATGGCCGCCACTTGTGCCTCTTCATGATGCACCACTTCCCTGGCGATCACATTGGTCACTTGTTCGCTCACCACAGGCAAGACCTCCTCGTTAAAAAATGGCACCTCCAAATCAAAATACCACATCAAACCAAAGATGGTTGCTACCGTCGTTACCATGGAAATAAAAATAGAGATTAAAAGTTTCATGTTTCGCCCCCTGTCTGACCACTACAAAACATTATGAACCTTAATCTCTTATTTTAAACAATCTTAACGCATTCTCGGTGGTTGCCTGACACACCTCATCAAAGGTCAGTCCTCGCAGTTCTGCAATTTTCTCTGCCACATAAGATACATAAGCTGGCTCGTTGCGCTTTCCACGATAAGGATGAGGCGTCAAGTAGGGCGCATCCGTCTCAAGCAACAAACGATCCAAAGGCACTTTTTGGGCGACCTCCTGGACCTCGTGGGCGTTCTTAAAGGTAACCGGACCATCTAACCCAATGTAAAAACCTAAATCCAAAAACTGAGCCATCTGAGACGCACTCCCGCTATAGCAATGAATAACGCCCTCTATACCAACGCCGTGTTCGCTTAACATCGCATACGTATCGTCAATGGAATCCCGCACATGGACAACCACCGGCAACTTTACTTCCTTGGCCAGCTCTAGCTGGTACTTAAAGACCGCGTGTTGCACGTCATTAAAACTGGTGTCGTGATAATAGTCCAAGCCGCACTCACCAAGAGCGACCACTTTAGGATGAGCCAACTGCTGACGCAGCACCTCCCAACCCTGATCGGTTGCCGAGCGTGCATCACTGGGGTGAATCCCGACCGCCACGTAGATGGCGTCGTGGGCCTCGGCCAGTTGGATGGCACGGGCGTTAGAAGACGCATCGTAACCGACCACTAACATACGGCTGACCCCTTTATTCAACGCTCGACCGATAACCTGGTCGATGTCGTCGTTGAACTGACGTGCGTTTAAATGTACATGTGTATCGAATAACATAGTAAAGACTCCTTTAACTGAAAGCTAGTTGGTAGTTTATCTCAAGCTTCAAAATAGAGATGTTTGGGAAGCCTCACACCAAGATCACACCTTCCTTTAGCTCAAATTGACAATTATAATGCATTTTAGGCTAAATTAGCCTAGGTTCGAATCAGTATTTGATGTAATCGTTCATCCTTTCATAGACTTCTTTAAAGGTCATCCCTGAAACAATCTGACTCTCCAAATACTTCATGGTGTTTCTAGCTATTTCTTGAACCTGAAATTGCACCATCAGAAAACCTCCCTAGTTCACATCCGAACCGTTTGTAGTATTCTCTCTGACAATTTTTTCTGTGTACGCCAATAAGCTCTGAAAAAGTGGTAGATAATCTTTCGTGATTCTCTCGCACCACTCATCTACTGCTGATAATTCCTTATACTCGTGAACAATCTCGTTGCGATGTTTCAGCATATCAAGCCATAATTCATCTTCAACCATGTCTGACTGATAGGCTTGGCGTAAAATTTCTCGTGGCGATCCTTTAGGAAAATCAGTCACACCATGATATTCTACTAAAATATCTTTCATTAGCTTATAGGAGAGGTCAAAGGTAATGCAGAATTTTGAGATAACGCCACACCAAATAAAGCCCATTAAGTCTTTGTTTTCAGGCCAGTCAATGATATTAATTTTTTCCAATGACTGGAGAGAATCGTTGAATTTTTCATATCTTGCGATAAAGCGTAATGCCATCTTTTTCAATCTCCTTTACGAGCAACTCGTTCTTACACTTATAAAAGTCCACTAGATCTACACCGAGTAACGTATCAAGTTCATCGATATGATCAGCGAGTTCATCTATGTCAAAGTTTTTCCCTTTAATCGCAATATCTAGATCACTTTTTGGTAAGTGGACTCCCTTTGCTCGTGAGCCATATAAAATAATTTCCTCCACGTCACCAAGGCGCACGCATATATTAATAATCTCTTTGATGAGTGTTTCAACCTTTGCTTCCACCTTAATTCACATCCGACCCATTCGGCGTATCTGGTGACACTTCCGGCAAGGTTAAATAATCGCCAGACTTGGCTGCCAGGACCATACCTTCTGATAAAACCCCGCGTAATTTAACTGGCTTTAAGTTGGTGACAATAATAATCTTCTTACCAACCAGTTGCTCTGGCGCATAATGCTCAGCAATTCCTGATACGATTTGACGGGTCTCTGTCCCTAAGTCAATCTGTGAAACCACTAGGCGATCAGCTTTTGGGTGCTTTTCGCAGGATTTGATCTCGCCAATCTTTAACTCGACTTTATTGAAATCATCAATGGTAATCGTCGGTACTTCCTCCACTTCCGAAACTTCTTCTTCCTTCGCTGCCTCCGATGTAATCGACTGACTCATTTCCGCTTTAATGTAAGCCACTTCCTCTTCCACTTCTAAACGTGGGAAAATCGGCTCACCTTTGGCGATCACCTTCGTTCTCGCAGGAATCGTGTCATAATTATTCAACGTCTCCCAACCTTTTGAGGCCGCTCCTAATCCCAACTGGGCAAAAATTTGTGGCGTCGTTCGCGGCATAAACGGTTCAATCAAAATCGCGATTTGACGCAATCCTTCTACTAAATGTCTCATCACCGATCCTAATTTGTCCACATTGGCCTCGTCTTTCGCTAACACCCATGGTTCGGTCTCGTCGATGTACTTGTTGGTTCGTGCTACCAGCGCCCAAATGTCTGCTAATAAGTTGCTAAATTGCATCTCGTCAAAGCCGGCCTCTACCTTTGTTACAGTCGTCTCGATAAAATCTTCTAATGGTTTGTCAAAGTCCGTGAGGTGACCCCCGTAAGCAGGAATTTCACCATCAAAATACTTATTAACCATGGAAACGGTGCGGTTTAATAAGTTACCGAGATCGTTGGCCAAGTCATAGTTAACTCGCTCTACGAAAGACTCTGGCGAAAACACCCCGTCCTGCCCAAATGGTAATTCACGCATCAAAAAGTAGCGAACCGCATCTAGAGCATAACGCTCAATTAACATCTCCGGATAAATCACGTTTCCTTTTGATTTCGACATTTTGCCGTCTTTCATCATAATGAAGCCGTGAGCAAACACCGTCTTTGGTAATGGCAAGTCTAGTGCCATTAAGAAAATTGGCCAGTAAATCGTATGGAAACGCACAATGTCTTTTCCGACTACTTGCACATCAGCTGGCCAGTACTTGTTCATCAAGGACTCATCCTCTGACCCGTAACCTAACGTAGTAATGTAGTTTGTCAAAGCATCAACCCAGACATAAATGATGTGTTTCGGATCGTTGGGAACTTTAACCCCCCAATCAAAGGTCATCCGCGAAACCGATAAATCTTCCAATCCCGGCTTTAAAAAGTTGTTTAACATCTCGTTTTTACGAAATTCCGGCAAAATGAATTGCGGGTGGTCTTCGTAATATTGCATCAGGCGATCTGCGTATTTTTTCATGTTAAAGAAATAAGACTCCTCTTTAACCACCTTCACTGCACGATTACAATCCGGACACATGCCATCTACTAATTGAGACTCAGTAAAGTACGTCTCACAAGGTTGACAATAAGTTCCTTCGTACTCCCCTTTATAAATGTCACCATTGGCCATAAACTTAGCAAAGATTTTCGCCATTAGCTTCTCGTGACGTTCTTCTGTGGTTTGAATGAAGTCATCGTAAGTGATGTCCATTTTCTCCCACAGCACTTTTGCCATTTCTGCCATTTCATCAACGAACACCTTCGGCTCTTTTCCCGCTTCTTTCGCTTTTTCTTCAATCTTCTGACCGTGCTCGTCCATTCCTGTTAAAAATCGCACGTCATATCCACGACCACGCTTATAGCGAGCCATCACGTCAGATGCCACCGTTGTATAAGCCGTCCCAATGTGGAATCTTCCACTTGGGTAGTAAATCGGCGTTGTAATGTAAAACGTCTCTTGCTTACTCATCCTAAAATCCTCCAGTTACGCAAAAATCAAGTCAAAAGTTGCACATATTGTATGACCATGATATAATTCACATATATAGATTAGCTCATCAGCACGCTGATGTTAGCTAATCTTAATGCCACTCATAGATTAACTTGCCGATGATAAGAGGCATAATAGTTAATCATGACAGGTATAATAAAGCGGAGAGGCAATTGGTAGTTGCCATCTCCTAGGCCGTTTAAGACGGTGACAAACTAGTCCAAGAAAAAAGTAACCGAACGAGCTTGCTACAGCCTTTAGACGGTTACTTTTTTCGTTCCAAGTTAATGTAAGTTAATAGGGACAGCAGAAAGATGCCAAAGGCAATCATTTCTCCAAGTCCTACTACGCAATACAACGTAAACTCTCCTCTCGGAGGTACGCTTTAAACGAATACTCGTACATCGGCATCGCCTCCTGTCGTAAATCATCGGGTCAACTCCTACCCTCCTTACTCCATTTTGCTTTGCCACCGTCTCAACTTCCTTAAAAAGTATTTTACCATAAATCGACTGAAAAAGGTCGATTTTTCTATGCTATTTATTAGTAAATCGCTAGTCGATCCTTTTTACACACTTATACTGCCATTTTGGCTTTCTCTTCCCCATAACAGAGATGGCTTTTGATCGGCACTGATTCACACAGCGAAAGCAGCCGACACAATCGTTATTATGGTCGATCCGTCCATTTTTTAAGCCCAAATTTTTTACGGGACAAACGTCTATGCAAATCAAACATGTGGTACACCTTCTGTCCACACGGACAGACGTTGCAATTTTAGCTTCCATGGATCCTGCTACTAGACCAACGCTACTACTTTTTCTTTGCCAGGGAACCCCTTGAAATTTCCCAAGAAACTTCGAAAAAGGTGAAAAACCTCTCCTGTTCACGATACCAGCCTTGATGTTTGCGCAGGCTACTAGCATCTTCGCCTCAGCTCCAGCTATTTTCGCTTCCATTTTTTCCTGGCTTACTTCCTTGAGGAAGGCCGTGTTGCTGATATTATTCGGCATGTTAAAGTGTTCCCCGTAAATCACTTCCGCATGACCCTTTGGTAATAAGTCCGTCAAAACCCGAGCACCATCCCCTGAAAAAGCCCATTGGGTCACAAAAATAATCAACTTCTTCCCTTTTAACCCTTCTAGGTGACCACTCACAAATTGACGCATGTTCCGAGGCAACCTAGAGCCGTAAATGGGATAGCAAAAGCCAATGACGTTGTTAGATTGAATGAGTTGGCTAAAATTAACCTCTTCTTCAATGGAATAACAATCTGCGCCCATTTCACGACCAAAAAACTTCGCCATGTATTCCGAATTCCCTGTTCCTGAAAAATAGAACAAAACCATGTGAATCGCCTCCTTATTCCATACCATCTTTCCACTGCTCGCCCCATTGCCACAACGTGTCGATGATCATTTTCAAGCTTTTTCCAGTTTCTGTTAATGAGTACTCCACTCGTGGTGGGATCTCAGCGTAGGCTTCCCGATGAACCAATTCATATTCTTCCATGGTTCTTAAGTTTTGCGTCAATACTTTCTGAGAAATACCGGGTAAGGCATTTCTTAACTCGCCAAAGCGCTTTGTTCCATCTAGCAGCTCCCGAACAATCAATAATTTCCATCTGTCTGCTGCAAAGAGTAGTGCCGTCTCAACGGGACAACGTGGTAAAGCTTTTTTATTCACCATCCTTAACCCTCCAAATCAGTTGATGCCACCATTAGTTTCAAAAAGTAACCTATATTACTTTCAGGTGCCTACTTCACTTTTGATCCTAACGATGATTATAATAAATGTGCGGCTAAAAGACAAGTCAAAATGGAATTTATGGAGGTTAAAGTATGAAAATGGCAGTGATTGGTGGAAACGGGAAGATGGGGCAGCTTATTATCGAGGAGGCATTGGGTCGAGGTCATGAAGTCACAACCTTTGTTCGCCAGAATGGCAGTCACGAATCTAAGGTTAGGGTGGTTAACAAGGATTTATTTGCTTTGTCTTCTTGTGATTTAAAGGAATTTGATGCGATCGTGAATGCGTTTGGGGTGTGGAAACCAGAGGATGTACCGTTATTTTCTAAGGCAGCTCAGCATTTAAGTGAGGCGTTAAGTGGGCAGGAGGGCCGATTGTTGGTCATTGGGAGTGCGGGGAGTTTATACGTGGATTCTGAAAAAACGACCAGGTTTATGGATACGCCAGACATGCCGGATTTTGCTGTGCCGGTTGCAACGGAGCAAGCCAAGGCGTTGGATTATTTGTATACGAGAGACGATGTTCGTTGGACCTATTTAAGCCCACCGGTTGATTTCCGACCAAAGGGTGCGAAAACGAGTGCCTACAAACTGGCTGGCGATGTGTTGACGTTAAGTAGCGCCGGTGAAACTCAGATCAGTTATGCCGATGCCGCCATTGCGGTAGTTGATGAGATTGAGAATGGCGACTATATTCAGCAACGGTTTTCGGTGGTGGCGGTTTAACCAAAAAAATGGCTTCCTGTAAGAGGCCATTTTTAATTTGATTTATTTCTGGGCATACAACTTAATCACTTCAATGATCACCTTGGTTGCTTTCTCCATGTCCTGCAAGGAAGCGAATTCGTATTTTCCATGGAAGTTTTCTGCCCCTTGGAAAAGGTTTGGAGTCGGCAGCCCCATGTAAGATAGTTGCGAACCGTCGGTTCCACCACGTTGTGGTCTAAAGATTGGTGTGATGTCTAAGATCTTAAATGCCTCTTCAACAATGTCGACAATTTCTTTGACTGGCTCGATCATTTCTGCCATGTTATAGTACATGTCTTTTAGCGTTAGCTCAACGTTACCAGCACCGTATTTTTTGTTCATGTCAGCGACGATGGACTCTACCAAAGTCTTTTTCTCTTCGAACTTAACGCGACAATGGTCACGGATAATATATTGAACCTCGGTTTTTTCCGTTGTGCCGTTGATGTCAATCATATGGAAGAACCCTTCGTAACCCGTTGTGTGCTCCGGTGCTACCTCATAAGGCAATGCGCTTTGGAATTCCATGGCCATCTTTGTGGAGTGCACCATAATGTCTTTTGCCGATCCGGGGTGAACGTTTTTCCCATGAAAAGTGATGAAGGCAGTCGCTGCATTGAAACATTCGTACTGGAGTTCACCAAGTTGATTTCCATCCATGGTATAAGCGTACTTAGCTCCGAACTTCTCAACATCAAAGCGATGTGGACCACGTCCAATTTCCTCATCTGGCGTAAAAGCTACGCGAATTTTACCATGTTCAATGTCAGGATTCTGGATTAAATATTCCATCGCCGTCATAATTTCAGCAACTCCTGCTTTGTTATCGGCGCCTAGTAAGGTGGTTCCATCGGTGGTTACCAGGTCGTGACCAATGTAATTCTTTAAATTCGGGAACTCCCCATTGGTCATCACAATATCCAATTCTTGATTAAGGACAATATCAGAACCGTCGTAATTTTCAAGAAGTTGTGGGTTAACGTTGGTTCCATTAAAATCACGGGCCGTATCCATGTGGGCAATAAATCCGATAACGGGCACGTCTTTGTCGATGTTGCTAGGCAAGGTTGCCATGACGTAAGCATACTCGTCTACGGTCACATCGGTCATGCCAATGGCTTTTAACTCCTCTGCTAGAAGATGAGCTAAGTCCATTTGACCTGGTGAGGAGGGACAGTTAGGATTAAATTCATCTGCCGTTGTATCAATACGTGCGTATCGGTCTAATCTTTCAAACAATGCTTTTCTCATTTTCTTCACCCTTTTATCTTATTTTTGTTCGTTGTTACTCTGAAAAAGTTAGATCACCTAAGTAGTTGGATTGAACTGGATCAACCACGAATCCTTGAACCGTATTTCGGAGAACCACCGTTGGTGTTTCCTGAACGGTAATGAGCCAAGGTGCCTCTTCACGTAAAATTTCCTGGATTTCAAAATAAGCTTCTGTTCGAATGTCTTCATCTAAGGTACCACGTCCAATTTCTAACAACTCATCCACACGTTGGTTGCTAAAAGCGATTCGATTTCCAGCAGGGCCAATTTGAGAGGTGTGAAACAGCGGGAATAAGGCAATGTCAGCATCACCGGTTGTTGCCGTCCATCCAAGGGAGAACATTGGCGCTTCACCACCGTCGATGTATTCCAGTAAAGATGGCCAGTCCATGGTCACGATGTTTAAATCGATGTTGATTTCTGCCAATTGATTCGCAATGATTGTGACAATGTCTACGCGGTCTTGCCTTTCGGTATTGGCGTAAATGTTAGCACTAAAGCCATCTTCTAAGCCAGCCTCAGCCATTAATTCACGGGCACGATCTAAGTCAAAGGGATAAGGTTCAATCGTTGGGTTATGAGCAAAAATATTTTCAGAAATAACAGAAGCACCTGTGGTTCCATGACCATTATAAACCGCTTGGATGATGGTGTCAACGTCTACTGCGTAGTTAATCGCCTGGCGCACACGTCGGTCACTTAAGTGCTCGTGACGGTGATTTAATGCAATGTATTCCGTTCTCAAACCTGGAATGCTCACAACGTTAAAGTCACCAAGTTCTTCAATGCGATCAAAATTATCTGGCACTGGGTTTAAATCAATGTCAATCCCGCCTGTCTCAAGTTCAATCAAACGTGAGGCTGATTCTGGGATCTGACGAATGTAGATACGACGCATGGTTGGAACAGGTCTAATTTCACCGTGATAGTCTTCAAAACGCTCCAAGACGGCTTGTTGATTTGGCACCCAATCGTACAAAGTAAATGGTCCTGTTCCCACTGGCTGACGCCCGACTTGATCGCCTGCCTCTTCCACGGCACGCTCATTCATAATCCCTGCTGCTGCATGTGCAAGGTTAAATAAAAACGGGGCGAATGGCTCATAGGTTCCTAATCTGACAACATAGGTATCGACCACTTCAATGGTGTCGATGTCAATCATTCCTAAAATCGGACCAATGGCAGGCGCCTGTGCCGCACGAGTAAAGGTAAAGGCAACGTCCTCGGCTGTAAAGTAATCGCCGTTATGAAAATAAACACCCGCGCGTAGGGTAAACTCCCATACCCGATCGTCAATAAGCTCCCAGCTTATTGCTAAACCTGGATGAAGTTCCATGTTCACGTCTTGGAAAATCAAGGTTTCAAAAATATGCCGGTGAATCTGTGCAGACGGAATGTCGTTAGTCGCATGGATATCTGCGGAAACCGCCTCTGATGCTTGGGCGGCAACGATGTAATCCCGTCCGCCTCCTGAGCCTCCCTGCGAACCATTATCCCCACATGCTACTAAAAATAAACCAATCGATACAACACTTAAAGCTGATGCTAATTTTCTCATTCCTCTCACACCTTTTCAAAAATTTTCAACAAAAAACACCTTCTTACCTCAGTAACGAAAGGTAAAAAGGTATTAAAATCCTCATTAGCCTCTCATCAAGCAGGTATTAGCACCGTTTCTTTTTTTATGGTTAGCTGCACCTTGCCAAAGGCAATCGTTCGCTACAGCTAAAAAAGATGGTTGCTGTGATGTCATAGGGCCTGTCCCTCAATCACTCTAGATAAGATATTTATTTTTTATTGTTGAGTATCATAGCACGACATCCACGCAAAATCAAGTGTAAATACACGTAAAATTAATTAAAATTCACATTAATCGCCTTCATTTGTGTTTTCAGGCGAACAAAATTGAAATCCTCCCCCTTTTGGGGTAGACTATATCTAGCTAGGGAGTGACGCAAAGATGAGGAAGAAAATGGTTCTGATAACAATCGGATATGTGGTATACGGACTTTTCATGTGGCTTTATTTATTCCGGTTGGCACCAGTTGGCATCCCGGAAGCATACATGGGAACCGCTGCCGATCCCGCTACCTTTATGGATCCCGATCAATTAGCAACAAGCATCCAGTTTGCTAGGACGAGGCATTTGCTGTTCTTTTTGTCGACACCTTTTGAATGGTTAGCCATGCTGTTTTTTATCTTTGGAGGGATGTCGAAGCGAATAGAAGACGTTGTGAAAAATAGGCTACGGGCGAAATGGCTACAAGTAACGATCTATTACTTCACTTTCGCATTATTCATATTTGCTGCGATGCTTCCTTTTCGATTCACTGGTTATCAACTAGCCCGATTTTATGGCACATCAACCATGCTCTTCTCCCATTGGCTGCGAAATCGTGGAATCGATTTTATTGTCGATTTCCTCTTGATGGTACTCGTTGTGCATGTGGTGTTGTTTTTAGCAAATAAATTCAAGAAAAGATGGTGGCTTATTTCCTGGGCAATTTTTATTCCTTTTGCTTTCTTTTTCATGTTGATTGAACCGATTGTGATTGACCCTTTGTACAACGATTTTAGGCCGATCACAGATCCAGCCCTTGAAACACGAATCCTTGCTATGGTAGAAGATGTTGGTATTCGTACCGATCGTGTCTTTGAAATGGAGGTTTCCAGCCGGACTAACTTGATTAACGGTTACGTGACTGGTGTGGGACCTACTGCCCGGATCGTCTTATGGGATACAGCCTTGCAGCAACTTAGTGAAGACGAGATCCTATTTTTAATGGCCCATGAAGTCGCCCATTACGTTTATCGAGACCTTTACTTGGGCATCGGTGTGGCGATTATCTTCGCCTTTGGCGGACTGTTCGTTGTTTACAAAGTCGTCAACCGAATTGATAAAGATTGCTTAAGTCGAATCCCAATCGCATTATTAACCGGGTCAATTTTCATCTTTGCTGTTAGTCCCATGACCAACACCATTTCTAGACGCATTGAAATCCGGGCCGACGAATTCGCTTTGGAATTGACCCAAGACCCAGAAGCCGGCATTGGTTTGTTCCAATCCTTCGCACAAGCCTCTTTAAATGAAGTTAACCCGCCAAGATTAGTTCGTTTTTTCAGATCCACCCATCCAAGTACCTTTGAGCGAATCGTTAGGATGATAGCGGAGGAGTAGCTTAAGAGTACTTCGTCTAATCTGAACGAAGCATGACCAGTATCAGTATTTCGCTAAAATTGGCGATTTTGTGATATTTTTTCGACCCTAATGTAGCATTTTACCATTAAATTATCCAGATTTTGGCGAAATCCCCATTTTTCTGGGTGATTTCTTGACTAAAGGACTGATTAAAGCTAATCCTGTATCACATTTTTCCCGAAATTGGCGATTTTGTGATATTCCTAAAGTTAAATCACTCCATTCTGAAAAAAGAGGTGTCATCCCGTGAAAAGTCAGAAGAAAAAAATCATCCTCCAACTAAGCACCTTTCTATTAGCCATACTGACCATTCTCATCGCCATTCCCTGGTATGCCCTGACCCTCTTTTTAAACCAACGGTACGATCAGTATCAACACAACCCTGACCATTTCAACATCAATGCTGAAACAATAACGTTAACCACCAACGACGAGCTCAACCTTGCAGCTTGGCACGTCCAAGCAGAATCCGATCAACCTCATGGAACGGTCATTATCCTTTCTGGCATTCAGCAACCCTCGGTGACTGCCTTTTTTGGTTATGCCCAGATGTTTGCTGAGGCTGGTTGGGATTCCTTATTGATTGAAAAGCGAGCCCGAAGCTTAAGCGAGGGGGATTCCATCGGTTTAGCCATGACAGAATGGCTGGACGTGGAAGCAGGGGTTCTCTATCTGGAGGCTGACGAACGAGTCAATGACCTACCAATTATCGTCATGGGAACGTCTGCTGGTGGCTCCACCGCCATTGTGGCAGCAGGTGAACTTCCACGGATCGATGGCGTCATTGCGATTTCTGCTTACACCAGTTTCATCGATGCTTACGTTGATAACGTTCGTCTAATGGGTCTGCCAAGATTTATTGGCGAAGCCACCCGGCCTTTTATGCGCCTCCATTTAAACTGGCGCTTTGGAACCGATGACCTCAACCAGACACCCCTTAATGCCCTAACTGCCTTTGATGGACGACCCCTGCTACTCATGCACGCCACCCAAGATTGGCAAGTGCCCTTTTCTCACTTTGAACAACTTGAACTGGTAGCAACTGAAATTGGTATTCCTTTAACCACCTTCGTTCGAGAAGGTGATTGGCACTTTGTTGTCTACGACCGCTACTTGTTCACACCAACTCAAGACGTGCTATTTTCAGATGCTCTCTTTGCATTTTTAGCACAATTTGAATAACTATGTTATACTAAGATTCCAACATAAAACCACGTTAGGAGCAGTCACATGACATTTAACGAATTAGGGATCAACCCTACTTTAACCTGTGCACTAAACAAACAAGGCATCAAAAATCCGACTCCTGTCCAACAAGCGGCTATCCCACCTTTTTTAGAAGGAATGGATCTGATCGTTCAAGCAGAGACCGGAACCGGTAAAACCTTGGCTTTTCTCCTACCTTTAATCCAATCTCTGGATCCGGAAACTTCTACTTTACAAGGCTTAATCCTAGCTCCGACCCGGGAGTTAGCTCTCCAAATCACGGAAGTCGCAGAAATGCTAACAACGCTTTGCAACATTAACCTTCTTTCCCTCTACGGTGGGAAAAGCGTTGGAGCACAGCTTAAAAAACTAACTACCACTCCTCAGCTAATCGTCGCCACACCAGGTCGACTGATTGACCACCTGGAACGTGAAAGTGTGGATTTATCTGGGCTTCGCTTTCTGATTCTTGATGAAGCCGATCAGCTACTGCTATCTGGTTTTAAGCCTGAGATCGAATCTGTTATTTTAAAGACCCCTAGTGGCTGTCAAACCTCTTTCTTCTCTGCGACACTTCCTCCCAAAGTAAAAAAATTAGCTTATCGCTACACTTACAATGCCAAATACATTGCCATTCGACAAGAACTTGATGTGGCACCACTGATTCACCAAGAAATCGTCCTAACCACAGACCGTCAGAAGTTTCCCGCATTAAGCATCGTCTTAGAAGAAGACAACCCTTACCTAGCCATTATCTTCTGTCGAACGAAGCGTCGTGCCAACGAGCTTTACGCTAAAATGAAAAAGCTAAAACTTAACGTGGATGTGATTCACAGTGACATTCCGCAAAACAAACGAGAACGCATTTTAGGGCGGTTTAGAAAAGGCGACCTGCAATTTCTCATCGCCACCGATGTGGCAGCACGCGGATTAGACATTAATTTTATTACCCACGTTTATAATTTTGATATCCCAGAAGATCCTGCTACTTACATCCACCGCATTGGTCGAACAGGTCGAGCAGGCGAAACCGGTTATTCCTGTCTATTTATTGGTGAAGCCGATGGCGAACAATTAGAAGCCATCGAAGCTAAACTTAACCATCCACTTAAAAAACGAATGGTTAAAATTGGAAAGAAATAAAAAAAAGACCCTTCATAAAAATGAAAGATCTCGATTAACTGCTTAATTCAAATACCGCTGGCATGGCAAAGCGTGTTTGACGTAGTGCATTCATTATGCCACTCTTCTCATCGTCAGTAAAGGCTGCAAATTTACTAAGAAAGACCACATTGTGCAGAGGGATACCGTGCTTATTTAAAAAGTCGATTCGGTCTTTACCCTCTAATAGAAAAGTTACAAAACCCTTCATTTTCAGCAGATCTGTGACTTTTGATCTAAACATTCTCATTTTCATTAGACGATTTGCACCAGGATCTATGTATAATATTATCGCCAACAATTTCTTGTACTTTACGTGAGATTTTGGAACTGAAAATCATTATTTTGTTCTGTTCATGGCATCGTTGGTGCGATATTTGGCTATTTTGGTGCGATATTTGTTGTTTTTTGTTGACTTATATACAGCCCTATATGATAAAGTAGTATTATAAGAATTCGTTTTCATTGATGGATTCTTACAAAAATAAGTAGCCTAAAGGGCTGAGAAAGGAATGGTTTACATGAACAAAGTAACAAAAAGGTTATCGATGGGAACATTAGCAGTGCTGATGTTATTTGGTGGAATGTTTGCTTATTCTGCAAATGCATCTACTGTTCAAGGGAGAAGTTGTCCAATTGTTTGGAGGACATCAACTAGAACTTCTCTATTCTACACGCAACATGCAAATAGCGGTACGATTCGCACGGTAGAGGCTAATCAGCACGTAGTAAACAGAGGAACTTCAACTAGCATAACAAACGGTAGACGTGGAGTTACTCATAATACGACAAATGGTTGGATGTCAGCAGCGCACTTAATAAGTACAAATGTTACCTGCTAGTAAAAATTTTGAAAGGCCAGAAGAGAGTGGTTGTATGCCGCTCTCTTTTCCTTAATTAAGAAGGTGTTGTGTTGTTAATGAACTATATAAAACGAGCATTTTTAAACATTGTACGTCAACCTGGGAAGTCGATACTGTTATTCTCGACTATTTTTGCTCTAGCTATTCTTCTATCTAGTGCTATTTCCATCAGGAATGCAATTGTGCAAACAGAGTCTAACTTACGCTCACGGTTGCCAGCAGTTGCCACATTAGGTTGGGAACATGCTGGTTCTGGATATCTAGATGGCGATTCTCCTACTTTTGAGTACCCAACATCAGAAATGATATCTGAAGTAGGTGCTTTACCATATATTGGTTCTTATGACTTCAGTGGTTCGAGTGGCCTGGTTAGTCGAGATTTAGTTAGAGCCGATAATATGCCTTTATTCGAGAGTTTATTAGAAGACCTTATGACAACTGAACCAAATTTGATTGATAATCTACAATTAAATACCTTGTTCCTCGGTCTTAAAAGTGAAGGGGGGCAAGTAGAATTGCTGTTCGTACAAGGAATTAGTAGCGAACAACCTAGCGACTTAGAGCTAGGCATTATATCGCTAAATTCTGGAAGGTTAATGACGGAATCAGAAATAGCAGAAGCTGCCCCTGTAGCTGTAGTATCTTATGATTTTGCTCAAGTAAACAGCTTAGAAATTGGTTCTACTTTTGTACTAGAAAATAATGTATATGATGAAGTGAGAATGTATGAGTCAGGAATTTTTGATAATTTCATGTATTGGCATTTAGAAGAATTTTTAATGGCTCAAGAAGTTGTAGAACTGGAAGTCGTCGGAATAGTTGAAATAAACCCGTCAGCATTTCATGTTGATATGGATAACGTGGATATGGTAACTTGGAGAATTTCCGAAATAAACAATACTATTTTTATGCCTGTTACACTTCTAGAATCCGTGCAGCGAAGTGTTTTGCCATATTGGATTGAACTTCGTGAAATGCGTGCAGAACACTTTTATGGCGGAGTCATGACACAAACTAACCTATCCGACGAATTACCTTTGGAGCTCACTGCAACATTTATATTAAATGATCCAAGTGAATTAGGAGAGTTTAAAGAAGCTGCTGCGAGGATATTACCAGATGGATGGGGTATTTATGATTTTTCAAATGCATTTGCACCTATGACTAGTTCTATGGAGAACATGAGAACCGTTGCTAACCTAATTTTCGTCGGCGGGGTGTTGGCAACAATAGTCGTCTTGAGCTTGCTAATTAACTTATTCTTACGTGATAGACGAGGTGAAGTAGGGTTATATCGTGCTCTAGGGGAAAGTAAGTTTAAGATAGGTGGTCAAATCGTATCTGAAGTTCTGATTATTTCAATATTAGCTATCATACTAGGATTTTTCGCAGGTAATATGGTTTCATCGCAACTATCGCGAAATATGATCGAGCAAGAAATCACCTTAGATGCAGACAATGTTGCCCTGAGTTCGGCAGAAATGATTGAATCACAGACTTTTGGAATTAGACATCTAGCTCCAGGTCCAATGGAAATAGACGAAATGATGGCATCCTTTGATACATCACTAAATATCACTAGTTCAATTTTTTATTTTAGTATTCAGGTTGGGACTATATTTGTAGCAGCTGTCATACCCGTTGCTCTTATGTTGAAAAGCGAACCGAAAGAGTTATTAATGCAGTTAGGTTAAAATTAAAGGGGCTGTCTTGCTAACAGGAAGTTAGCGAGAGGGCCCTTTAGCTTAGCAGTTACAAAGGAGCTATCTCATTAACAAGAAGTCAGCAGGGATCTGTGTATAATATTATCGCCAACCCTTTCTTGTACTTTATGTAAGATTTTGGAACTAAAAAATCGTTATTTTGTTCTATTTATAGTATCATTGGTGCGATATTTGTCTTTTTTTGTTGACTTATATACACCCCTATATGATAAAGTAGTATTATAAGAATTCGTTTTCATTGATGGATTCTTACAAAAATAAGTCGCCTAAAGGGCTGAGAAAGGAATGGTTTACATGAACAAAGTGACAAAAAGGTTATCAATGGGAACATTAGCTGCGCTAATGTTGTTTGGTGGGATGTTTGCTTATTCTGCAAATGCTGCTGAGAGTGTGCAGGCTCGGAACTGTCCGCCAACATTTATAACACTAAGAAGTACAGCTTTATACCGTACACATCATACAGGAAGCCAAGTCCACCACACTATCTCTGCAAATCGCCATGTAGTAGGAATTTCTGGATTATCTATTACAAATTCTAGGCGTGCTGTTACGCATGGTAGTACTAATGGTTGGGTACACAATGCTCATTTAGCCGGAGCAGGCGTTACTTGCTAATTTTCAAAGATAAAGGTTATGGAATTGAGTATTAAGGCGATTATTTTATATAGTCGCCTTTTTCTAAAAAACAATAAAGGGTGAGAACAATGACCTTTTTAAAGCGTGGGATATTAAGTATTTTTAGAAACCTTGGGAAATCACTATTACTATTGGCCATCGTTTTTTTTCTGGGTCTACTTTTATCTAGTGCCACATTCATTCGTAACGCCATCAATCAGACAGAAGTAAATCTACGTTCTCGTTTACCAGCAATTGCCACACTCGACTGGGAATTTAGAGCAGAAGGCTATTTAGATAATGGCATTGCTTTTCTTGAATTTCCAACAGCTGAAATGATTTTAGAAGTAGGCCAGCTATCTTATGTTCGCTCCTATGACTTTAATGCAAGTAGCTCAATAATAAGTCAAGATTTAGAGTGGGTGAGTTCAGCGGTTACTATTCAACCTCTTATTGATGAACTCATTCAGGATAATCCAACTCTTTTTGATGCGTTAAGTTTAGAAGATATTTCAATAGGTATTCGTGAACAAGGAGGGCAAGTGGAATGGTTTCCGTTACAAGGTGTTAGGAGTACAAATCCTAGTGATTTAGAACTAGGGATTATTTCTCTCACTTCTGGAAGATTTATGACAGAAATAGAGCTTGAACAAGGGTCACCTGTTGCCGTCATTTCAGAAGCGTTTGCAGAAATTAACGATTTACAAATTGGCTCAACTTTCATTCTTGAAGACAATATCTACGATGATGTACTTATGTATGAGTCTGGCATTATGGCAAATTTTATGTATTGGCATTTAGACGATTTTTTAATTGCGCAAGAGGTGGTAGAGGTTGAGGTTATTGGTATTTTTGATGTGAATAACTCAAATCTTTATATCGATCGTGATAATGCATGGGGGATAGCTGTGTATTTAGCTGAACTTTATAATACAATCTATCTACCTTTTCAGCTACAGGAATCAATGGTACGCAATCTATTACCTTATACAATGGAGCTAATCGAAAGGCGTGCAAACTTACACGGAAACGTACTTGTACAAACCAATTTAACCGATGAGTTGCCGCTAGAGTTAACAGCTATTTTTACTCTACATGATCCCCGTGATTTATCTGCTTTTGCTGAAGCCGCAGCAGGCATTCTCCCAGAAGGTTGGGGGATTTACGACTTCTCTAATGCTTTTGCACCTATAGCTAGTTCAATGGATAGCATGCTAGAAATTGCGGACTTAATTTTTTGGGGTGGAATCTTGGCAACAATAGTAGTTTTAGGCTTAGTAATTACCCTTTTTTTGCGAGACAGGCAACAAGAAATTGGCATTTATCGTGCCTTAGGTGAGAGTAAACAAAAAATAATGGGACAAATTTTAATAGAGATTCTATTGATTTCGATGATTGGAATTGTTTTTGCTTTCTTTGTAGGAAGTATGTTATCAAGTGAAGTATCACGAAACATGCTAGAGCAAGATCTTCTTCAGCAAGAACAGGAGGAAGCTTTCACTTCTCAAGGCATAGTAGAAGCACAAACGTTTGGCATTAGACAGTTTGCACCAGGACCTATGTCTATTGAAGAAATGATGGAAGCCTACGACACATCAATGGATACTGGTAGTATTATACTTTTCTTTGGTGTTCAAATAGTAGTGGTCTTATTCTCAACGGTTATTCCTATTGTTTATGTAATGAAACTTGAGCCAAGGGATATTTTGATGAAGGGCTCTATTGGATAACTAAATTCAACCTAAAGCCATGCCCTTCAGCATGGTCTTTTTGAAATGTATTCGAAGGAATTGCCTCATTAACAAGAAATCAGCAGGGTACCTTTCAGAAAAAAACGAATGGTTAAAATTGGAAAGAAATAAAGACCCTGCATAAAAATGAAGGATCTCGATCAACTGCTTAATTCAAATACCGCTGGCATGGCAAAGCGTGTTTGACGTAGTGCATTCATGATGCCACTCTTCTCATCGTGAGTAAAAGCTGCAAATTTACTAAGAAAGACCACATTGTGCAGAGGGATACCGTGCTTATTTAAAAAGTCGATTCGGTCTTTCCCCTCTAAAATAACATGGGTTCGACAGCGGACAGAGTCCAGCAATAAAAATTCGGCAATTCTTTCTGCACATTCCTTTTGAAAGTAAAACAAATCCTTATCGTGAACAAAGATTGATCGCCCTTGTTCGTCAAGGCTTGGTACAATCACAACCAAATCTGTCCCTTCTAAAGCACCAAATCCTTGTTCTTCCCAAAGAGTTTCCATCTCTTCGAACGTTTGACAGACACTAACGTGTCCCAAACGATTAAATGCATCATCGTAAGTATCATTTTTCATTGTGAACCCCTCCATACTATAGACTTTATTCCTCTAAGCGTTCATAATATAAGCTTAAACGTTATTTAGCCAAGATTCAATGACAATTCCGCGAAACGTTCTTATATTTCGGTGAAATCTTTATTTTTACGCTTTTTTTTGTAAAAAATGAGCTGAAAATGTTGTAATTGATAGCTGTCTTAGGTAATATGAGAGATAGAAGTTTGATGAAAAGAGGTGGAAAGTAATGAAAAAACAGTCACTGATGAAACTAATGACCGTAGCCATGACCGTAGCAGTGATGGTTGCTATGGAGGGGAGGAGTATACTGATAGGTATTGGCGAACCAAAATTACCAGCAAGATTTGATCATTAATAATAAAGATAGGCTTTGATAGATCGCCATCCTCTCTATCAAAGCCTATCTTTATTTAAAACTGGATAAGAACGGATAAGTAGTTGGCATTTTCTTTCGATTTATATACCTGTGACACACTTACTTTACCATTATACTTTTTCACCACTTGCTTCAGTTTAGCTAATCCGAAGCCACGTCCCACCTTTGCTTTTGATGAACGCCCGCGTTTAAACATCTCGTCTAAATATTTTTGCTCTCGATGCTTCGACTCATTGGAAACTTTAATAATCACAGTATACGAAGAAAAAAGAATATCTATGTAAATTGGCTTATGAGTCATCGTTTGGATAGCATTTTCTAGCAAAGTACCTAATAAATAAGCAGTAATCGTATCTGTAACCTTAGGGTGATCCGATTCATACTCAATATCGTGTTCTATCTTGATATGACTGCTATTCTCTTTTTGAATAGAACTAATCGTTTTTAGCATGAGCGTTTTAAAGCTATTTTCTACATCCAAATCGAAGCCTACTTCCGTTACAGTGCCAGCCCCCATTAATTCTGCAGCCGATCGATAAGCTGCTTTCACCGCTTCTATATCATTGACTTCATCTATCTGGTCGTTTAATATTTGTAGTATTTTTTTTGTATCGTGGAACTTATCCGGCATTCTATTCATATACTCATGAGCAAATTTAAAAACATAGTATAGACAATTTCCTGTGACAACAGCCAAAACGACAAGTAGAAGTATGTGCTCTATGATTTCTTCAGGATCAAAGTTCAAGATTGCAAAAGCAGTGACAAAAACTACGAAAAGTATAAGCAGTATTGATTTTAAAATGAATCTCTCCATAATAAATTTGAAAAAGTATGCAGCATCAATAAATAGACATAGAAAAAATAAAGTAACAAAAGCACCAGTATATGCAGCAAAATGAAATACTAGCATTGGTAAATCAAGGCTGCCAAAGAATAAAAAGAATGGAACAATTATAACATGTCCAAGTGAATAGAATACAAAATAAATAAATGCTGACTCTAAAAATCCAATGTTTAATCTCAACTCTCGACCAATAGCTTTGAGTAAAAAAATAGTAGCTACTATTACAGCTGCTTGAAATACAGGCCTTGGCAAAAAGTGAAAAACTGTCCCCATAGAAATTCCAAACACAGAAGCTAATCCTACAACTTTAACTGATATTTTTCTCAAAGCATCAAGTGCTTTAAGACCAAATAAGCTACAAGCTATAAAATAAATCATCCAAAAATCAATTGAAACGAGAAACCATCGACCCACTAGTAAAATGTAATCAATATCCATTCAGCTTACCATCCATTAACAAAAGACATTATCTATGTATTCCGCACCAATCGGCACCTTTATCTCGTATGGTAAGAGCAGTTTATCTCCTTGTTGTCCTTTAACAACATACGGATTAACTAAATGGCTTTTATGACAACGTACCATACTCCTCGGATCCGAAAATAACTCTGGCACTTCAAGCAAACTTTTCTTTAGTGAAAACTCCTCTTCAATCACTTCTCCTGAATCCTCATTGAAAATGGTCACTAGCATTTTCTTACTCTTTCCAGGGATCGTCCGAATCGTCCAAACGTTTTTCTCTTTGTACACTCTTGTCTCACCAGGACGAGTAAACGTCACCATTTTTTCATGAACTAGCCTCACCATTTTAAGTACACGCTTGAAATTTGACATGGCTAAGTCGTCACTGTACTCCGACTTTTCAATGTATCCAATTACTCTCTTTTGGAGCGCTTTTAACTTATAGTAATCTTCCCCATGAGAACTAATCACCACAATGGGCAAAACAGGTTCATCTTCAGGATATTGTTCTGCTACTGAAGTAATATAGTTAAACCCATTTCCTGGACCGATCAAATCAATGTCAACCACGTGAACATCCATTTGAAACTTTGCTTTAGTCTCCAAAGCTGCATGTAAGCTGTTGGCTGTTATTACTTTGCATTCAATGTTTAATTCCGTACTCAACTTTCGTTCAATGAACTTAACAAGCTTATCTGAGAAGACAACATCGTCTTCAAGTACCATAAACGTTATAATTTCCATAGAATCGCCCTTTCTATTTTTTAAAATTTACTATTTGTGTCAAATTTTATCGGTTTTCGCCTTAAGTTGCAAGGGTTACCGCTATTTTTTTAAGGATTAACTGACATTTTCAGACTTTTTTTGACTAACTTTCCTACATTTGCTATGATTAGAGGCACTGGTACAAGACGGAGGAAAACGAGATCATGCCAATTAGCAATTTTATCATTAAATATTTGTTGACATCGGTTAGAAATTTAAATCATTACAGCGAAGAGGATATCGACGTGGCTCGCTACGGATTTGAGGCTGTTTTTTGGGAAGTCGAAAAGAATCTCTATTTCTTTCTTATTTTCCTAATACTTGGTTACCCCATAGAGTGGCTATTTTCTCTAGCTGTCGTAGCTAGTGTTCGTTTTTTTGCAGGTGGGGCTCATGTGAAGTCGGTGTGGGGCTGTTTTTTTCTAACGTTATTAAGTTTTATCGCCCCGATTTTCGTCTTGCCGGTGGTTATTCCTACCAATGTCTTTTCTATCGCACTGGTTGGGCTATTTTCACTGTTAATGCTAGCTTTAGTTGCTCCTCTTATTCCTGAGAATCGGCGTAAGTTAGTCGATGCCAGCCAGAATCCACGTAAAAAGGCGATTGCAATCGTTGTAACTTGCATATGGCTCGTTGTTATTTTTATTTATCAACAGCACCTATGGTCAGGCATTGCCTTGTGGACCATCTTTTTACAAAACGTTCAGTTAGCCACTGCTTTGCTGAAGAAAACTAAAGGAGTCGATCAACATGAAATTATCGCTAAATAATGTCTCTAAAACCTTTGATGACAAGGCCGTACTGGATCAGGTCAGTTATACCTTTGAGAAAGGGAAAATTTATGGGTTACTAGGAAGAAATGGTGCGGGGAAAACCACTTTATTTAATTGTATTTCGCAAAACATGATGCTTGATGCTGGTACGATTGCCGTTAACGACGATGTGAACTATCCCAGTACAGCCATTGGCTTTGTTTACGATACCCCACATTTGCCAGCTTTTATGACCGGTTATGAGTTTGTTAAGTATTTCATCGACATTCACCGTGATGTGATTAAAGATCCTAAAACACCGGATGCTTACTTGAGCTTGGTTGGCATTGAAGCAGAAAGTCATCACGTTCTACTCCGTGATTATTCCCATGGGATGAAAAACAAAGTTCAGATGTTATCTTCTCTGATGACAGCACCACCGGTCTTGCTACTGGATGAACCATTGACCTCTTTTGATGTGGTCGCTTCCCATGAGATGAAGAAATTGCTTCTATCGATTAAGTCAGATACCATTATCATTTTTTCTACTCACATCCTACCTTTAGCACAAGATTTATGCGACGAGATCGTCCTTCTTCACAACGCTGAGCTACGTCACATTGAGAATTCGGAAGTTAACCGCCCTGATTTTGAAGAACAATTGATCCAGATTCTTTCCGACACAACACAGGGAAGTGATGTTTAATGGACAACGTTAAAAAAGCTTTGCGTTATTTGCTATTTCACCAGCGTGTCAGCGTTAGTAAGTACGTGAACGGGCTCCTTTACTTTTTACGAAAGCTTCCGTGGTTAGGGAAAAAGATTTCTAAAACCGTCTACAAGTCTTATCGATTAAAGACGGTGTTGTTTGTTCTGATGGCGATTGTCATGGTAGTCATGAATGTTGTTACGAAAGGCGCGATTGTAGCAGGCTACATGGCTTTAATCTGGATTTTCGATGACTTCGTTTTCTTAAATGATGTGGATTTCGATCTCTACCTTTGGGGTGGCCTCTTTCTCTGGTTAACCATGGCGATCTTTCTTAACGTCTACAACGTCTGGTTTTCACAGGTCGAGCCAAAAATATTAGAGTTTATGGATAACTTCCAATTGCCTAAAAAGTTCTTTATTAAATCAAAGCAGATGGTTGACCCGTTTCTTCATGGGATTTACTACGTCCCAGCTGCGGTTTTAGTTGCTTGGTTGTCGGGGAGCTGGCTGCTTGTCGCTGTCATTCCCGTCTTCTACGTTGCCCTTTCTTACTTCGGCTATTTTTTAGCACGGTTGGTGTTGTCTCGAAACAAGATCCCTGTGATGACGCAAGGTGTTGTCGTGATCATCTGTATTTTGATCACTTTTTCCATCGGAATTTTGTTACCGATTTTTACTGGCGTTAATTGGATTCAAAATGGACTCTTCTCGATTCTAGCAATGGGCATCGCCCTTTTGATCGCTGTGGTTAGCTTTTATGGCATGTTAGGTTTTAAGCGGGAAACCGAATATTTAGCAGTGGTCATCCAGCGCAGTACAGCCATTAGTGAGGGAGCAAAAAACATTCATGCTCAGACCGCCACTAACGTTCAGAAAAAAATGGATATTTCCGGTGATCGTGGCAACTTTGACCATAAGAGTGGCAATGCCTATTTAAATGCCTTGCTTTTTGATCGTTACCAAAAAATGTTCCGTAAGTTGTTACTCTTTAGGTTAGCTGCTACTGGTGTAGTGGTAATCGCCCTGATTGCCATGATCTTGTTTTGGACAGATTTTACAGGCAATGTGGCAGTGCTTGCTCCTTTGATTAATGCGATCTTCGTTCCTGCCTGGGTTGCCATGTTCTCGGTAGGGCGAAAAGTAGTCCAAATCGTCTTTCTTAATTGCGATGCTGCTCTCTTACATTATCCGTTTTATCGGACAAAAGACGTGATTTTATCTGGTTTCTTTGATCGGTTAAAGCGAATCTTTATCTTAAATGGGATTCTAGCTATTGCTCCCCTTGTTGTTGCCATCATCATTGGCTTTATTGGCGATGACTTCTCCTTTATCGGCTTTACGACGATAGCATTGGTTAGTATCCTTGCCCTTTTCTCTTTCCATGAGCTGTTCTTATACTACATGTTGCAACCTTTTGCTGAGGACATGCAAGTTAAAAGTCCCCTTTATACGATTGTTACCATGGCAACTTCAGCGATCATCTGGTTTGTTATCGCTGCTCAACCAACGTTTCTATTAGAGTCTGTTTCCTTCGTTCCTTTCCTGTTTGCCGGCATCACCGTGGTTTATATTGGCATCGGGATTGTTACGTTGCGGAAATTTGCTCCTAAGACCTTTCGAGCTAAGGGTTAGAATGGCCCGGAAGCAAAAATCTCCTGTTTTGCTCAAAATTAATCGATTAAGGAGACTTTTATCGTTGTTTTTACCTGAAATTATCCGATTTTAACAGAAATGTTGATTTTAGGGCAATTTTTAGCTATTTTAAGCTAATTTTTCTCCCAAAATCCCTCAAAATAGATGATTTGGGATAATTCCATCCTGATTTCATCTAATTTACCCTTAAAATTGCCCGATTTCGAGCATTTTTCCAAAAATCGGATAATTGCACGAACCATATCCATACAAAAAGCCCACTGGATTCAACGTCCAACGGGCTTTTTTTAGTTTTCTTCTAATTCGTATTTTAGCGCGTCTTGAATAATTTCTTCCAAAGCTAATCCAACGCTTTTACAGCTCGTAGCCGGCTCTAACGCTTCGTCGTAGTCCATTTGTGACACACCATCCTCAGCAATCTGCCTCGCGCGCTTCGCAGCAATGTATGCAATCTTATACTTAGAATCAATCTTGTCCAGTAACTTATCTACTGAAGGTTCTCTCATCGACATTCAAAATCCCTACCTTCTATTTCAGTACCCCTGATTATATCAGACCTATCCCTATAATGCAATTTCTACTTTGCAATGTTTAAAATCTTTTTGCCATAACCATCTAATACCCGGTCACTACGTGAATGCTGAGCATCAATAATGGCCATAATTCGATCTTTCGCATTGTCAACCGTATCGTTAACGACGATGTAATCGTACTCGTGAGCAAGCCCAATTTCAACTTCTGCCTTTTTCATGCGCCCTTCAACACGGGCAGGGTCTTCCGTCCCCCGATTCACGATCCGGTAACGTAGCTCTTCCATACTTGGTGGGGCAACAAAGATAAAACAGGCATCTGGCATCACCTTTTTAACTTGCAAGGCTCCTGCTACTTCGATTTCAAGCATCACGTCACAACCTGCATCCAGACGCTCTTTTACGTAGTCCAAAGGAGTTCCATAGAAATTACCAACGAACTCTGCGTATTCTAACAGCTGATTATCAGCAATTTTTTGTTTAAACGCGTCGTGAGTAACAAAGAAATAGTCTTCTCCGTCTACTTCTGTTGGCCGTGGCTTTCGTGTGGTCATAGAAACAGAGTACTCGAGATCGTGATGACTTTCTTCAAATACCTTGGCACGAACCGTTCCTTTTCCTACTCCTGATGGTCCTGATAGGACAATTAAAATTCCCTTATCTGTTAGCTTCATCTACCCATTACCTCGCAGTGTTATCGTATAAAGTGTATAAAGAGTATCTTACCACAAAAGCATCGCAAAAAGCTACCTTATTTGGTAGCTTTTTTGGCGTTTAGACTTTTTATGCTACTTAAAAACTCTGGTAGCTTCAACGGCTTTCTGCCAACCGGTGTAAAGCTTAGCTCGTCTTTGTTCATCCATAGCTGGA
>JGI24703J35330_11748800_pt1 | contig 37583 bp, 40 predicted proteins | sample TergutNt197P1_FD_35330 | JGI IMG/M metagenome (IMG submission 35330)
ATAACCGAGGCTTTTTAAGGCTTGGCAAGCCTGCGTCCCCGAATAATCAAATTCACAGGCTTGGCCTATTACGATTGGCCCCGAGCCGATAATCAGTACCTTTTTAATATCTGTCCTTTTTGGCATGGATTTTCCCTCCGATATGTTTTCTTATTCTGCCATCAGCAACGCCATTACTGCTTTTTGTGCGTGTAGGCGGTTTTCTGCTTCGTCAAAGATTACGTCTGCGTGCTTTTCGAAAATTTCTGCTGTGATTTCTTCGCCGCGATGTGCGGGAAGGCAGTGCAAAACGATTGCTTTTTTATTGGCAGCTTGCATTAGATTGTCATTTATTTGAAAGCCTGCAAAATCCTTTACACGCTTTTGTGCTTCGCCCTCTTGTCCCATACTTGCCCACACGTCGGTCACTACAACGTCGGAATGTATCACGGATAAAGAAGGGTCTGTTGTTAACTCAAAATCAGTTGAAAAATCCTTTGCAAAAGCTAAAACATCAGGATGAGGTTCATATCCCTTTGGTGTAGCTACACTTATTTTCATGCCGCATTTTAACGCGCCCACGATTAATGAGTTTGCCATATTGTTTCCATCGCCGATATATGTCATTTTTAAGCCTTCGAGTACGGAATGTTGCTCACGTATTGTCATCAAATCAGCAAGCACCTGACATGGATGCGCAAAATCCGTAAGACCGTTTATTACAGGGACTCCCGACCACTCGGCCAGTGCCTCGACTTCTTCTTGCTCAAATGTACGTATCATAATCCCATTGACATATCTGCCAAGAACACGCGCAGTATCCTCAATCGGCTCGCCGCGCCCGATTTGCAAATCCTTGTCGGAAAGAAATAACGCCTGGCCACCAAGCTGATACATCCCCGTCTCAAAAGAAACACGGGTGCGTGTAGAGGATTTTTGGAAAATCATAGCCAAGGTTTTGCCCTCCAACACTCGGTGAGAAATTCCGTTTTTCAGGTCATACTTCATCTGGTCGGCCAGATTTAGGATTTCTAAAATGTTGTCTTTGCTAAGGTCAAGCATTTTTAGCAGATGCTTTTTCATGATTGGTAGTCCTCTCTTTTGTATAATTTTTCCCACTGCGCCCTGCAATCGTTTATATCTGTAAATACGATGCCATGTATCCCCAGCGCACGAGCGGCATCTATGTTGGCTACAGAGTCGTCTATAAACAATGTTTCTTCGGGAATCAAGCCATAACGGCTCAAAATCACATGGTATATGGCAGGGTCAGGCTTGATTAGTTTTTCATGTGCGGATACGACTATGCCTTTTGCATCGTCAAAAAAACTGTCACGCTCGCGTATCCGCGCAAAGGTATCCTCCCCGAAATTAGTGAGTATATAAATATTTTTGCCGTCATTTACGAGTTCATTGTAAAACGCCAATGACTCGGGCATTATTTGTACAACGCGGTACAACCATTCCGAGTCTATCGCACTACGTATATCATCTGCATATTGCGGAAACATTTCGCAGGCTTTTTCCACTCCATCGGCCACGGTGTATGTGCCTCTGTCAAACTCCAGCCAGAGTGGATTGTCAAACAAACATTCCATTATAATTTCTATTTTTTCTTTGCCAAAACCACGCGCTTCGAGGTCAGCTCGGGGCCAATAGGTGTACATAACACGCCCTAAGTCAAAAATCACGTTTTTTATCATCTTGAAAGCTCCTTTTGCAGGATGGCAAGTCCAGCGTCGATTTCTTCCGTGGTGATTATCAGCGGAGGCAAAAAGCGCAACACATCCGTACCTGCGGGCAGTGCAACAAGCCCCGCTTTTAGTAGATTTGCCACGGCCTCTGTGTGGGGTATTCCTTCTAATTTAATGCCAAGCATCAAACCCTTGCCTCGGATTTCCTTTACGCATGGCAGATTCATCGCCTTAACTTTTTTTATGATATACTCGCCCTTTTCTTTTATTGTCGGGAGTATGGGCGTTAGAATTTCTAATACGGATAATGCGGCGGCGGCGCATACGAGGTTGCCGCCGTAGGTTGTGCCATGGTCTCCCGCACCCAGTACAGAGTGAGCTTTTTCGCCTAACAGAAAACCACCATAGGGCAGACCGCCTGCGATTCCTTTTGCGAATGTGACTGCGTCGGGTTTTATGCCATAGCCTTGATAGGCAAACCAGTCACCGGTGCGGCCTATGCCCGTCTGCACCTCGTCAACGATGAGTAGCCAATCGTTTTTTGCGCAGATTTCTTCGGCTTTTTGTAAATATTTTGCATCGAGTGGCATTACACCGCCTTCGCCTTGGACCGGCTCAAGCATCAATGCGCATATATCGGTGTTTTTGGCCTCGGCTTCCAGTGTGGATATGTCGTTTGCGGGGATGTAACGGAATCCCGGCATAAAGGGATGGAAATGCTTGTGGAATTTTTCCGGCTGACCTGTTGCGGTGAGTGCCGCCATCGTGCGTCCATGGAACGAGCCATGCAAGGTGATGATTGTGTTGCGCCCTGCATCATCGCCGTATTTGTTATTGCTGTATTTGCGTACGGTTTTGATTGCGCCTTCTACTGATTCTGCACCTGAATTGCTAAAAAAAACGCCCTTCATGTCGGAGATGGCACAAAGCTTTTTCGCCAATTCTCCGCCGGGCTGTGTGTAGTATAAATTAGAAACATGCGACAATGTCGCTGCTTGCGCACATACTGCTTCCACCCACTTTGGGTGGGAATGCCCCACAGAATTAACACCAATCCCGGAGGCAAAATCAATATATTCTTTGCCGCTATCATCGTATAGCTTACAGCCCACACCTTTTACAAAGGTCACGGGATAACGCGGATATGTGGGCAAAATATAATCGTAGTTAGTCATAGTACTTACACCTCTCCTAGTTCAAAATCATCGTGCCGATACCTTGGTCACTCAAAAGCTCTACAAGCAGAGAGTGAGGAATACGTCCATCCAGTATATGCGCTCGCGGCACACCTCGTCGGACAGCCTCTACACAGCACTCCACCTTTGGTGTCATGCCACCCGAAATTACGCCTTCTTTTACGAGCGGTGGGATTTCGTGCAGAGTCAGTGTAGAGATAAGTGATTTTTCATAAGAAGGGTCTCGCAGGAGTCCACGCACATCAGTGAGTAATATTAGTTTTTCTGCACCGATTTGTGCCGCGATTTGTGCCGCGGCAGAGTCGGCGTTTATATTAAACATTTCTCCCGGTTCTTCGCCACAGGCTATGGACGAAATCACAGGGGTGTATCCACCGTTTAGGGCAAGGGTAATAGGCTCGGGATTGACATAGGTGATGTCACCCACAAGGCCGAGGTCGTCGTCGCCTTCATGTTTTTTTGCAACAAGCAACCGTCCGTCCATACCTGAGAGGCTGATTGCGCGTCCGCCTAGTTCGCCCAACAGCTGTGCCATTTGTTTGCCGACGCGGCCTGCAAGCACCATCTGCACCACGTCCATTGTCTCGGTGTCCGTGTAGCGCAGACCTTTTACAAATTTCGGCTTTTTGCCTATTTTGACGAGCATTTCGTTGATTTCGGGGCCACCGCCATGGACTACTACCACACGGATGCCTACGAGAGACAGCAATACAATATCGCCCATAACTTGGCGGCAGAGAGTACCCGACTTCATTGCCGCACCACCGTATTTAACAACAATGGTTTTACCGTGATAGCGTTGGATATACGGCAGAGCTTCGGAGATTACTACGGCTTGTTCCAGTTTCGAAAGTGAATCTTTTATTGGCATGAGAAAGTCTCCTTTTTATGTCCTATAGTCTCCGTTAATGCGTACATAGTCATAGGTGAGGTCACAACCATATGCCTCCGCGCTGTGCTTTCCGTCGTAGAGTCCGACCTCTATGATAATTTCTTTTTCGCTCAACACAGCCTTTGCTGTCTCTTCGTCAAAATCCAGCCCCGTGCTTTGCTTACATACTTGTATGTCACCCATGGAGGACGAAAAACCTATATCTACACGCGACGGGTCAAAGTTTGCACCACTGTAACCCATGGCACATAGCTCACGACCCCAGTTTGCGTCCGCACCAAACATCGCGGATTTTACCAACGACGAACTTATTACTGCTTTTGCGAGTTGTGCCGCGTCATCCTGTGTACCTGCGCCGCTTACGCGACAGGTCAAAAGCTTTGTCGCGCCTTCGCCGTCACGAGCGATATCTTTTGCGAGTTTGAGATTTATAAAGTTGAGTACTGTGAGGAATTTTTGATAATCCTCACCCTCGCTGTCTATTATTGGATTTTTTGCAGTGCCTGATGCTAAAATCGCACACATGTCGTTTGTAGAGGTATCGCCATCAACACTCACTTGGTTGTAGGTAATACGAGTAGATGCTTGCAAGGCTTTTTGTAACATTTCCGAGGAAATATCGCAGTCGGTGGCAAGAAAAGAAAGCATAGTCGCCATATTGGGATGTATCATCCCACTGCCCTTGGCAATCCCGCCGATTGTGACAGTTTTTCCGCCGATTTCCACCTGTGCCGCCCAACTCTTTGGGAAGGTGTCGGTGGTCATGATTGCCTCGGCGGCAGGGATGTTGTCGCGAGAAAGCGATTTTACGAGCTTTGGTACAGCAGTGATGATTGCATCTACGGGCAATTTTACACCGATAACACCTGTAGAGTTGACGATGATGTCATCGGGCTTTATTTTCAGCTCATCGGCTACAAATTTTGTCATTTCCATCGCCGCAGACAGTCCGTTTGGTGCGGCAGTGTTTGCGTTGCCTGAGTTGCACAAGATGGCACGCGCTTTGCCGTCCTTTAGATGCTCCATCGTAAGAATAAGTGGCGCGCCCTTTACTTTATTGGTGGTATAAACGGCGGCGGCGTTACACATTTTGTCGGCCACGATAAGTGCGAGGTCGCGCTTTTCGCGATTTTTACGGATTCCGCAATGCACTCCCGCCACCTTAAAGCCCGGTACGGCAGTGATTCCGCCGGAAGAAAGCCCTGACCATGATTCCATATAATCACTCCAGCCCTGTAGCTTCGTCCAAGCCACAGGCAATATTCATACATTGTATGGCCGCGCCGCTTGCACCCTTGCCAAGATTGTCCAAGCGAGCCGCCACTATAGTTTGTTCTTCATGTCCAAATACGAAAATTTCCAGATTATTTGTACCGTTGCAAGCCTCCACATTCATAAAACCACCGTCCACAGCGGCATCAAGGTCGAGAGGCTTAACCGTGATAAAACGACTATCCTTATAATGGCTCGCCAAAACACCCCAAACTTCTTTTGCGGGTAGCCACAGCGGGACACTCACCAACATTCCTTGGTACATATCACCGACTACCGGATAAAATATCGGAGGGGAGTCGAGTCCTGTCATTTTTTGCATTTCCGGCAAATGTTTATGAGAAAGTCCAAGCGCGTATGGCCGTGGCGAATGATATTTGTCTCCCGCACTGCGCCCTTTTTCGTGTGCATCTATGAGGGTCACGCCCCCGCCCGAATAACCGGTGAGCGAAGTACAGCTAAGTCGAGAACTCGCCGCCAAAACCCCTGCACTCACCAACGGATAGACTATGGAAATAAACCCACAAGCATGACATCCGTTGACTGCAATCCTCTTGGAAGAAGCAATTGCCGCACGGTGGTTAGCCGAAAGCTCCGGCAAACCATATGCCCAGCCCTCTGCTGTGCGATGCGCCGTAGAAGCATCAATAATCAGCGTATCAGCCGACACAGCCGCTACCGACTCTCGCGCCGCATCATCCGGAAGGCATAAAAAAACCACGTCGGCTTCTTCCAAAAGTGGCTTTTTTGCCTCAAAACTCTCTCGCACATCAAAATCAAGCTCCAACAATGATATATCCTTGCGTCCGCGCAACCGCGATTCTAATTTTAAGCCTGTTGTGCCAAACTGTCCGTCAATAAAAACCTTCACCGCGTGATGCCCCCCTTTTTGACAAACTCCAAACTTTTGTCATTTTAGCATACACAAAAAAAAACCGCAAGCGGTTTTGTATATTTATTCATTTATTTTAGATTATTTATTCAGCAAGTTTAGCAGCGACTATCGCCTTACCGGTGAAATTATAAAATAAAATCATGGTCAGGCTAAAAATCATCACGAGCCAAAACGTAACAAATCTAAAAAACACAGTAATCACAGCCGCGTCACTAACCACAACCCCCATAGCAACAAGCAATCCTGTCATAGTACCCTCAAAACCACCAAGACCACCCGGAAAAATCGGAATCATTGCAACTACATAGGAAGAAAAAGTAACAACAGAAACATGCATGAAATTTGCTTCTGAGAAAAACTGCATTACAACTATGTACATCTTTAAGGGGTAAAGCATCCATATAAGAAGCGAAAGCAAAAAAACCCACACAGACTTCATCCTAAAGAGTTGAGGTCTTTTTGCTTTTATGGGAACAAGAAAAGCAAGCAACAACAAAGAAAGAACAGGCACCCCCAATACAAACGACAACACAACAAGCATGGCACCAATGCTAAATATTTTTTGCACCGCAACCAATGCCGCCGCCTGTAGTACTGTGCAATTTACAATTTTTTTTATTTTTACAGCACGAGCTACTTCTCCGCCAAACTTTATGCCGGGCGTGATAGAGTCTATGATATTTCCTTGGCAATTCGCCAAAAATATTGAGCGAAATGTGATGGAAATATCGGACATCCGAGCGATTGTATACCACTGCAAATTCACCAAAATCTGTGTAACAACCTGCAATCCAACCATCAGCGCAATTAACCAAATCGGTATTTGCCTAACACTATGAATCAAATTTTCGCGGTCAATTTGTGCGATTGCAACCACCAAAAGCACGGCAATTACAATAGCCGTCGCAGGTTTTATATACTTCTTCACATCGCTACCGACATGGCGGTACTGCCGATATTCCTTGCATTATGCATGACGCATGGACATGACGAAAGCACGCAATTTGTGCAAAGCTTTTTTGCGCGGCGCACAAGCAACCTCGTACCCGGTGCGACTTGTTTTGCAACAGATTCATATACCTCTTCCATCGGAAAAACCTGCAACGCAAAATGTACAACGCTATAATCCCAAAAATCAATGCCCGCACTGCGACCGTCTTTGTGTAACACATGCACACCGTCGGCTACCCCCAAACGGTCGATTAGTTTGCGGGCTTTTTTTACACAATGCCCACATTTATCTATTACAGTAACCCGCGCACCGGTTTTTTGGTGAAACAAAATTGCTGTAAAGGGACATATCCCGCCGCCTATGCAGAGGATATGGTCGTCCTTTGTAATACCTGCAAGGGCAATCTCCTTGCTTATTACATTGTCATAATATTTGCAAGCGAGTTTATATACAAATCCCGATTTAGTCGCTTGGTTTTCGATTTCGCGCGTGACATCTGTGAGCAAATTACATAAATAACCGTGCAATTTGATTCACCACCCCTCCGACAAAAATTGCGGTAAAAATCGTACCCAAGAATATAATAACGGCTACTCTTGTCTTAAATTCTTTTGCAACAACGCCAAAAACAGAAAGGCATGGCAGATACAAAAGAGATACAACCCCCGCTACAAACACTTGTAAATATGTCAAATCAAGAGCAATCAAAGGTGCGACAGACATCTCTCGACGCACAATCCCTAAAATCAAAGCAACAACGGCTTCTTGTGGCATACCGAGCCATCCGCTGACTATATTTTGTACAACGGCGTTTTGGGCGATGATGGTGATAATTCCCGTCCCTGCCAATATCGCGGCAATAAACACAGCGATTAGCATAGGAAACTCTGCATCTTTTACAAAATGCTTCATGCGGATTGCGAGTTTTCTAAAATATGTTTTTGGGTTTGGGAGCAGAAGATTTGGGATTTCTAAAATCAGCGGGTCAACCTTTCCCTTTATGACTTTGTTTGCAATAAATGCGACCGTTGTAAACATAAACATTGCAAAAAGCACCATCGCAGGTGTCATCCACCAAGAAAACGCCGACAAAAGCGCGATTAACGCCCCCACCTGAGAAATACACGGAATCGCAAAGCAAACGATGGTAACAATCATTATTCTTTCTTTTTTTGTCGTGGCCGTGCGACTCCCCAGTATTGCAGGAACTGCACAGCCCAGTGCCAAAAACACATGGATCAAACTGCCACCCTGCACACCCAACTTTCTCATAATATTGTCAAAAAGCACACTTAGGCGAGGCAGGTATCCCGAATCCTCCAAAAATGTAATGCCTACGTAAAATGCAAATACATATGGCAGAATGAGTGCAATTATCCATTGAAAACTAATGACAAAAATACCGTACTCCCCGATGAGAATCTCCAAAAGTATATTAGTAAAGCCACCCATATTTTCTACGTCAGTAAAAAATGAAAAAACCCCCATAATGACCTGCCTAAAAAACGGAACAACCAATCCATCCGTAAGCATAATCAACGGCATACGCAGTCCGCGCCCGCCAAACACAACAACACCCACCAGCAACGCCAACACAAAAACAGCAATCGGCAACCCCGGGAAGGGATTTAGCATAGCATCCCCGAGCTTATCTAAAAACCCGGGATTTTGGGGCTTTACCGTGCGTACCTGTGTACAGATTTCTTTCGCCGCCGCCCACGGACAACCTTCGCATGTTCTGCCACAACCGGTTTTGTTTTTAAGCAAAATTTCTAAGCGGGTTATGAGTTCTTCCAGGCCTTTTCCCTTTACCGCTACAGACTTTATCACAGGTGCGTTCAGCTGTTCTTCCAACAGTTTCACATCAATGAGTACACCATGGCGTTCCGCCACATCCATCATATTTAATGTAAAGACCATGGGAATATTGTATTGCATCATCTCCATGGCAAGCTTTAGATTGCGCTCCAAGTTAGAAGCGTCCAGCACACAAATAACTGCCGCCGCCCCCTCTTGCATAAATTTTTCGGCTACGGCCTCTGCTTCAGATGTTGGTGTCATCGAGTATGTACCCGGTACATCTATGAGGGTGTATTCCTCGCCCCCAACTGTGATTTTGCCTTCCATAAAACTAACAGTGGTACCCGTGTAGTTTGCACTCATAGCATGGATACCCGTCAACTCTGTAAAAAATATACTCTTACCTACATTTGGATTGCCCATTAGCAGGATTCTACGTCTCATTTGTTTGTCTCCTTAACGGATATTTGCGTGGCTATATCCTTCCCGATTGCTACAGAAAAGGATTTTTCCACACGCAAAAGCACAGGTCCGCCAAGGGCATAACGATTTTTTACGGAAATGTTTGTACCTTCGCGCAAACCTAGATTTTGTAATAAGTCTATATCCGGAACCGAGACTACGCAAAGCCCCCTACCCTTTTTTGCCTTGTATAGATTTAACACAAAATCACCCCCTCTAACCACATGTTAGCATAGACTAACTTTTTTTTCAAGGGGGGTGGAGTGTGAGGGAGGAGCCGTATCGTTTGGGCTTGAGCGGTTCAGACCAAAACATCTTTTGGCAATCCGCATTTATCACATCATCGCATTAAAAAGCTCGCCAAAAAAGTTTTCAAAAGAGAGGATTAACGCAATAATTTAAGATACAATATTTCTATATGGAGATTTTGTTCCGGAGCTTGGAGGTATCATATGGACTGGATAGAAAACATGAATGATGCGATTACTTACATTGAATCGCATTTGACCAGCGAAATAAAAACAGAAACAATCGCCCAAAGAGCTAACATGAGTCTTTATCATTTTCAACGAATGTTTGCTGTCATGTCGGGAGTTTCTCTAGCTGAGTATATTCGCCGCCGCAGAATGACGCTTGCAGTGGCTGACTTAAAAGCGGGCGAAAAAATCATAGATGTGGCATTAAAATATCACTACCATTCGCCTACGGCATTTAACCGTGCTTTCCAAAGTGTTCATATGGTTGCACCATCTTTAGTTAAGCACGGGGGTGTTACCCTAAAATCCTATCAACGATTGCATTTCAAGATGGTTGTCACAGGCGTGGAAAGTTTAGATTATCGCATAGAAGACAAGCCTGCGTTTCGTGTGGTGGGCTCCTCTGTTGAGTTGTTTGGTGATATGGCAGATATGGCAAAACCTATCAGCCAATTTTGGAACATATTAGAGAGCAGCGGACAGATGGCTCGGATTAAAAATTTAGCTAGAAATGAACCTTTGTTTGAGGTCATGATACCGGATGAAAAAACAGAGGAGTGGCAATATCTTCTTGGCGTAAGAACAGATGTGGATACGCCAGAAAATTTAGAATCTTATGAAGTCGGTGCGTACACTTGGGCAATATTCAAAGAGTCTGGAGCCAATCTGCAAGACATTCAAAAAGATGGCGGTATTGGCTATCGTGCCATTCAAGAGTGGTTGCCAACATCGGGGTATGAATATGCAAATGGGCCGGACATACAAGTCTGGCTGAAAAATGACGAAACAGGCGTTGATTATGAATTTTGGCTTCCTGTAAGAAAATTATAGTCAAATGGTTAATTTTAGATAGGAGCATATAGCGATGAATGAACAAATTGGTTTGCCGAAATTAGTCGAGCAAATGAGAACCACCATTATTGGAAAAACGATTTCCTCATTAATCATGAGCAAGCATAAAGCCTTTAATATGCCTAATGCAACCTACGAAGAAAAGCTAACAGGACAGACCATCACCCAAATATCTCAAAATCGAAACTGGCTATTGATGGAGTTATCAAATGGCTATTATCTAGCGTTATCTTTTAACCTTGGGTCAGATGTCCACTATTTCGAGAACAGTGACATTAAAAAGCAAAAATACAAGCCAAATTTTACACTCTACTTTGCAGATGGTTCTGGCTTCACTATTCGATTTTGGTGGTTTGAAGAACTTGTACTTTCCAACCTCGCAGATTTGATGGCACGAATCGAAATGCAAGAAGAAAGACAATCTACCCTAGATTCTTCATTTAGCTTGGAGTATTTTAAGGACATGCTCCGTGGTAAAAAACACAAATCAAACCATTCCTACTAAATCAAAAGAAAATTGATAATTTAAGCGGAATGTATTTGCATGATATTTTGTTTAATGCAGGTATACATCCCGCATTAAAAATTTCCGATTTAACAGAAGTAGAAACCCTGCAACTTTATAGTAGTATTCGGGAAAGAATTGAATTTTATCAAAGCAGGAGCTAGTCTTTCTTATATCTGTGAAAACTGCCAACGTTTAAAATAAACGTCCATGCCACAAATCAAGAAAAGAGGAAAATAATGCAACAGGAAACAAAACTACTTAACAAAAATTTTTTACTATTTGTTGCAGGCTGGGAGTTTTCAATGACTGCTGATGCCTTGTTACGCTTTACCTTACCATTATATATTTTTATGGCTACAGGAAGTGCCACGCTAATGGGGGTAATACTTACATGGACAGCTATACCTGTTATTATAATAATGCCTATTGGCGGAATCATGGCTGACCGCATCAGCAAGCGAAAACTAATGGTCACGCTTAATCTATTGATAGCGGGTATGACGCTTATCTATACATTGCTAATAGGCTTAATATCAGGCATTTTACTAACCACAATTTTAATTTTGGTGCTATTTACTTTACATGCTTTAATCACGCCCTCGGCAGAGGCAAGTGTACCCCTGTTAGTACCCACAAATTCCCTAGTAAAGGCTAATTCAATTGCGTTTTTACTAACCATATTTTCATCTGTTGGTGCGCCTATACTTGCAGGGTTTATGCTAGAGCATATAGGTTTGGTTAGCATTTTGTGGCTAAGTATCAGTCTATTTATTTTAGCAAGCGCAACAAAGAGTTTTGCAAATATTCGCTTTCAGAAATCAGAAGGGTTAAGCTCTATCTATAAAGTCGCAAAAGATGACATTAAGAATGGTATTCACTTTATTCGTATTACAAACCCTAATATTGGCAAAATTATTATACTTACCGCTATAGCATCAATGCTCGCTGCCCCTGTTATGTCTGTTGCATTATCAGTGCTTGTTACTGGATATTTTGCTCGTACAGAATCGGTGGTAGGATTAGCACAAGGACTGGTTGTTTTCGGAGGTACTTTTGGCTTAATTCTTATCGGTATACTTAGCAAAAAAGCAAGCATTAAGATTACAAGGCCAATTTTTTTAATCTTAGCATGTTTGCTTTTAATGTCTGGTGTTGCCCTATTAATGCTATCAAGTGAAATTTCATTTTTAGTTATACTATTTTTCTTCTTTTTGATTACATCTTCTATGACAGTGCTTGCTATCATTGCATGGGCATATTTAGGAGAGCAGACACCAGAGGATAAGTTGGGGAAAGTCATGTCATTAAATGGTGCAGTAATAGCCTTGGGGTTGGCGATTGGGAACGGTATTTATGGAGTTCTACTGGATATATTTTTAGAGTCACCAGAATTTGCTTTTTTCATATTAGGCTCACTCGCTTTTATAGTGAGTTACTTTACGAAACTGAAGCATTCATATGAAACAGACTCTATGAATTAAGGCCAACCCCAACCGGTATCAATCCAGGCAAAACTGCTATACGAGCAAAAGTAACAATTAAATTTCAATATGCGAACAAAAAAAGCACAGAGAAAAATTTATCTGTGCTTTTTTGTTCAAGCATAATCGTTTGCTATAGGCAATTTTTCCATGTATAATATCCAAAATTTATTTAGGAGGCGATATGATGGCTTTTACCTATGAGCAAGAGTCACGCACGTTTAATGAGTATCTTTTGGTGCCGGGTTATTCTTCTGTCGATTGCATTTCGGCAAATGTTTCTCTGGAGGTGCCGCTTGTTAAATACAAGAAAGGCGAGGAGCCGAGTTTGAGTCTAAATATTCCGCTTGTTTCCGCGATTATGCAGTCGGTGTCCGATGACAAAATGGCCACTGCGCTTGCGCGGGAAGGCGGAATTTCTTTTATATATGTTTCGCAGTCAATTGAGAGCCAGTCGGCGATGGTAAAGCGGGCAAAAAGTTCCAAGGCGGGATTTGTGCCAAGCGCACTTAATGTACGCCCCGACCAAACACTGGGCGATATTTTACGCCTAAAAGAAGAAACGGGCCTTGCCACCGTTGCTGTCACAGAGGACGGCACACCCAACACCAAGTTTTTGGGGCTTGTCACCAGCATGGATTATCGCGTTTCGCGGATGGAGCCATCAAAACCCGTGCATGAGTTTATGGTTCCGTTAGAAAAACTCGTTGTTGCAAATGAAGGTGCAACCCTGCCGCAGTGCAACGATTTAATCTGGGAAAATAAGCTCAAAACACTGCCGGTACTGGACAAGCAAGGGCGTTTGGCGGCATTTGTTTTCCGCAAAGACTACGATAGTCACAAAGAAAATTTAAACAGCCTTTTTGATGATAAAAAACGTTATCTGGTGGGCGCGGGCGTAAATACGCATGACTACACAGAGCGGATACCTGCTCTTGTAGAGGCGGGTGCCGATGTGCTTTGTATTGACTCGTCCGAGGGGTTTAGCGAGTGGCAAAAGCGTGTGCTTGAATTTGTGCGCAGTACCTACGGCGATTCTGTAAAAATAGGTGCGGGCAATGTGGTCTGCCGCGAAGGCTTTCGTTTTCTGGCAGAGTCGGGTGCTGATTTTGTAAAAGTGGGGATAGGCGGCGGTGCGATTTGCATCACTCGAGAGGCAAAAGGCATCGGGCGCGGACAAGCTACGGCACTCATAGAGGTAGCCGCCGCAAGGGACGAATATTTTAAAGAAACAGGTATATATGTACCCATTTGTTCTGACGGTGGGATTGTCCATGACTATCACATCACTATTGCATTGGCGATGGGTGCAGATTTTTGTATGCAGGGTCGCTACTTTGCCCGCTTTGACGAAAGCCCGACAAAGCGCGTAACCATAGGCGGCAACTACATGAAAGAATACTGGGGCGAAGGAACGGAACGCGCCCGCAACTGGCAACGCTACGAAGGTGGCGGCGGTCTTACCTTTGAAGAGGGCGTGGATGCATATGTACCATACGCGGGTAGCCTACGCGACAATCTTAACATCACACTAAGCAAAATCAAGGCAACTATGTGTAACTGTGGTGTACTTACTATTGCAGATTTCCATGCCACTGCACGGCTCACTCGTGTTTCGCCATCCAGCATAATCGAAGGCGGCGCACATGATGTGCATTTGAAAGAGTAATGGACGACATTTTCTATATGAAAGAAGCCCTGACACAAGCGCGTCGGGGCTTTGATTTAAACGAGGTGCCTATAGGCTGTGTCATCGTACACGATAGGCAAATCATCGGACGCGCCGCAAACGAGCGCGCCACACGCAAAAACGTACTCGCCCATGCCGAAATCACAGCCATACACCAAGCCTGTGAATATATTGGCGATTGGCGATTGGAAAACTGCCGCATCTATGTCACTCTGGAGCCATGCCCCATGTGTGCGGGTGCGATTGTACAGGCACGTATTCCCACCGTGATATATGGCGCGAAAAGCCCCAAAGCCGGCTGTGCGGGGTCTGTTTTAGACATCCTAAACGAGCCTCGGTTTAATCACAGATGCGAGGTCATACACGGCATCTGCGAAGAAGAATGTGCCGCTTTATTAAGTGAGTATTTTACACGTTTTCGTTAATTAATCAGCAATGGCGCGTTGGAGGTCTCGACCGCCATTTTTATTTTTTTTGCAGCTGTGTCAAAGTTTGAGCCTCGGGCTTCGACGAGTGAAGGCTCGTTGATTAGGTACTGCATACCTGTGAGCCCGAGGCGTATTTCTCCCATGGCAGCATGTGCTTTTATGTGATAGCCAAGGTCATGTGCAGAAGGCAGGTTTATGTTTAGTTTGGCATTGCCTGTTTCCACATTCCAGATATAGTCTCTATATCGTGCAAATTTTGACATGATTAACGAAAGTGTGCTGTTGTAATTATGCAGTTTTAGTTTTGCAACATCCAGCTCATCAGCATCCACGGGGCCGTTTAGGTTTTCGAATGATGCATTTTCGGCTGTTATTTTGGAAACATAAAAGCGACCATTGCTTGACTCCGCGGTGATGTTTTTTGCGGATAAATTAGAGAGGGCAATATCACCGTTTGCGTTAGAAAAGCTCATTTCGGTGGCGGATAGCGATGATACATCCAGTACACCGTTCATTCCGTCGAGTTTTATTACACCAAATGCACGCTCGGGTACATAGGCATCAATTGATACCATGGTAAAATCGCCGGATTCATATTTTAAAAAATATTTGCCACCGAGTTTTACCATCTCTATCGGCGCGTTTGCGCGTGCGCGATAAGAAACGCGGGCAGTGATTTTATCCCCATTATATCCCTTTACGCGGACTTCGCCGCCGAGACCCGACAGACTAAGCTCGTTATGACTCCCTGCTTCTACAAAGATTTCTATTTGCTTTTCGAAGCTTGTTCCACCACCACCGCCGGGGGAGCGTTTTTCCGAGGAGCGTTGGGAACGGGAAGAATCCTCGGCAGAATCTGCATGTTGCACAAATGCGTCAGAAAGGCGGTCTGCCGCACCCGCAATTTTGCCCGCGACCACCTCTGCAAATTTTTCTACCTTTGGAGCGGCATCACGAGCAAAACTCTCAAACTTGCGTCCGAGTTCTTCCAGGCTGGTAGAACTGCTGTCTGCTGTCCCGCCATCATTTGTGTTGTATCCGCTATAGCGAGAATCTGTAGCCTGTAGTAACTGTGCCGCTTCTGTAGCAGAAATCTGTCCGTTTTCGACCATTTTTAATATACGCAATTTTTCTTCCATATAAAAACACATCCTCTCACGCCCATTATATAAGAATTATTTCCTCTTAGGCAACCGCCTTCGCTATAAAATATTTGACATAAGATTTTTTAGAGTTTATAAATTATGGCATGAGAGACACAACACTTGCAAAAATCATCCCATACATTGTCATCTTGGTCTTGTCGCTCGCCTTTTTATATGCGGGCAACAGAGTCGCCATGCGCGGAGTGGCTGTGGGGGATGCGGCAGAATTTTTTGAGGCAATCGTAAAAGAAATCCTCGCGGTGGAAGAGCATAGCACCACGCATGAGGACTGGCAGACCTATCTCTTTAGCGCGGAAATCATACGCGGAGAGCGTGGGGGTGAAGTTGTCACCTTTTCGCAGAACACAAGAGGGGGGTTTTTTACGCGCTTCCCGCGTGTGGCACAAGAAGGCGACAGGGTTTTGCTGTCGCAAAATGCACAGGGCGGCATGAATTTTATTGACTATGTACGCATTTATTATATTTTAATTTATGGTGCGGTATTTGTTGTTTTGCTTATTGTTTTCGGCAGGGTAAAGGGCTTTAACTCAATTTTGTCGCTTGGCCTTACATCCACTGCTATATTTGCTGTGTTTTTGCCGTCGATTATGAGTGGGATGAATATCTATGTATCAGCAGTAGTGGTATGTGTTTTTTCTATCGTCACGACGATTTTTTTAATCAATGGCGTTAACAAGAAATCCCTCGCGGCCATGGCGGGTTGTTTGGGTGGAGTATTAATTGCCGGCATCCTCACGCTCATCATGAGCGCGACAATGGAACTCACGGGCATGACACAGAGTGATTCTGTCAACCTCATCTATCTATTCGAAGAGCCGCTGGATTTGAACGCCATCATCTTCGCGGGGATTATCATAGGTGCTACCGGTGCGATTATGGATATGGCGATTTCTATTTCTTCCGCTCTTTGGGAAATAAAAAACAAGGCACACGAATTATCATTTAGCGAAATCTTTAAATCAGGCATAAGCATAGGCAAAGATATACTCGGCTCCAGCATAAACACACTGGTACTTGCCTATATCGGCAGCTCACTCACCGTCATTCTAATTTTGATGGGATGGGGGGTCTCTATTTTTAGACTTTTGAACCGAGAACTTGTTATCGTAGAACTACTGCAAGCCATAACGGGAAGTTTTGGGATTTTCTTTGCCATGCCTCTTACAGCATTGGTTTGCGCCGCACTCTTTAAATCAAGCCGCTTTTCTTAGAATATCTTTTTGTTATTCATCTCTCATACATGAGCTTAAATAATTAAAATGCGGATACTGACAACGGTCGTGTCTACAGTAAAATATCCACAAAGAAGAATGTATGTTAAAACGCTCAAAAGCGTCAATAAACTCCCCACCGGCATAGATGCTTGGCAACGACCGATAATGTTCTATGTTTATTCGATTTGCGTTAGTCGCAATTCTTGCAACGGCACTTTCATTATCTGCTTGGAAAATTCGTATGGAAATGTTGGTGTTAGTGTCTACATAATCTGAAATGAACAAAACATCTTCTCGGGTTATATGGCCAAGAGGGGTAGCCACTACTATAACCACAGAAATATCCCCACTATAAGCAATGAGTTCAGCAAATGTCGTAATTTCATCAGATAAAAAAGGTATGCTCCCGGTGATATTATCACTGCGTGCGGTGTGACAAAGTTCGAGTTGCTTCATGACACTATATCATAATTTTACAAAACAAGAGTTGACCATGTTAAATTAAACCACCATACTTTTTCTTAGCGCGTATATCTTCTCCAAAAAATTTTATCATATGATAACTGCCGATAAAGCGCGAGACAATCCGCTCAGAATACTGTGCAGTGAGTCCCGTGGGTGTAAGGTTACTGGAAATGACTGTGGATTTGCGTGTGAGCAGCCGTTGGTTTATTATGTCGAAAAGTGCGGCTGATGTGACGACTGTTGACATTTCTGCACCAAGGTCGTCGAGTACCAACAAATCTACATTATCTACAGCTTCCAGCATCTCGTTGGTCTCGGAAACGGCTTGATAATCGCGATTAAAGCGTGCATCTTCTATAACTTTACATAGCCGCGGAACAGTGATATACAACACGGTCTTGCCTGCATCGAGCAAATCCTTTGCGATACAATGGCTTAAAAATGTTTTGCCCAAGCCTGTTTCGCCATACATAAGAATGTTTTGGAACTCCGTATCAAAGGTCTGCACAAAGTTGATGGCAACGCGATGGTTTATTTCCATATTTGCACGAGGCGAAAGCCCTTCTTTGTCCGCAACCTTTGTACCAAATAGATTAATGTCAAATGTGTCAAAATTTTCGTCACGCAAAACCTCACGCATATTGGACAGCGAATAATACTCCTCGATAAGCCTCTGTCGAAAGCAAGCGCAAGCCGTAACGGGAATACCCGGTGAGGTACTTATGTAACCTGTATCTTGGCATTTTTTGCAAGAATACGACGGTGTAAGATAGTTTTTTTTGGGCAACAAAGAAAGACGCTCGGCCTTTAGAGCGTCTGCGGTCTCGCGAGCTTTGGCAAGGGCGACAACATCTCCGGATATAGCAAGCCTAGCGAGAGAAATCCCGATTTCTGCAAGAGAGGAGTCTATCTCACGCAAACGTGGGTTCTTTTTGTAGGCATCTTCGCGGTTTTTTTCTTGCTTCGATTCTGCAAGGTTGCGTTTTGATTGTATGTCACGCAACGCCTCGCGATATGCTACCTTGTATTTCATCCTGCTTCACATCCATAGGATACGCTCACTGTGCGTTATATTTTTTTTCTAAATAGGCACGTTCTAACTTTTCGTAATGGGTATAGTCATTTTCACGTTGATTAAAGTTTACAAAGCGATTTGTCTTTGCTACGGGGCGCAAGACGGGCTTGGCTTCTTGTACAAATGCGGCATCGGCGGCATTTATTGCCTCCATGGTAGTTATGCCCTTTTTATGCCATTCGGACAGGATTTTGTCCACGTATTTAAAGTTCGGCTTTGAGATTTGCTCTATACAGCGGTCACAGGCCTCGGTGATGATTTCCAAGGGCAAATTCCATTCATGCAACCATTTTTTCATGTACTTGCGATGAGTCGGGGTCGGATAACCGCTTATCTGTCCCATGTGACGGAGAATCAGGCGATAGTCACGGTCAAAGTTTTGTACGTATTGGAGGGCTTGCTCTATGCTTTGGATGTCATTGTCTGCCCAGTCGAGGGCGCATTTTTCAACGTAACGCAGGTTGTGGTGGTCGTTTTCTGCGCAATAAGTCAACAAATACTCGATGACCTCTATAGGAAGGCGCAACCAATCGTGGAAGCCGAAGATTATGTTCATATCATTATAAGAGAGCAACTTGCCCAAGGTTTTTTCTGCGCGTGAAAAAAGCCGCTCTACATCTCGGCTTTCGGTACGGTAACATGCGAGTTCTTGCGCAGTGTACTGTGGCCGCGATTCTGTCATTGGGGTTTCTTCTAACGAAGGCTCGTCCGTTTGTTTTGCCATGGGCAAGAAGGTGATTTCCATACCCTGTTTTCCCGATACAATACTCACCAGCTTTTCTTTTTCCCAGTGTCGCCAAGCCTTGATGACATCGCCCTCTGTTATGTGAAAACGCTCGCTGATTTCTGCAAGGGTAGCCGAATCACCGCTTATAAGGCGGCGCAAGCTATATATGTATATTAGAGGATATACAGGAAGGCAGTTTGACATATGCTCGTCAATAAATGTGAACGGAAGCTCTAAACACGTACGTCCGTACCCTAGTTTCATTTTTATGTCGCCCATACTTTCGACCGTCCTTTTGTAATTCTTGTTTGCTTGGATATAATAACCTATTTTTTGGTGGATTGGTATGTTTTTTTATGCACAAAATAAATTATTTTTGTGCATAAGTATGTGGATAACTGCCGATTCGGACAAAGCCAGCAATTTAAAGGCTTGTCAGTTTTACGATTAAAAAAAACCCCGCAATCACAAGGCCTTCGGACAACAATCCAGTAATTGCGGGCAAAACTCGTGTTTGACAAGGCAAAAGCCTTTATTCAAGGGACGTGTGGATAATGTGGATAACTTTTCACTCAAGCATCACACAGCAAATCATCACCTATTTTGAACACATCGCCTGCTCCCATAGTAAGCAACATATCGCCCTTATTTAGGTTATTTTTTACATAATTGCTCGCTTTGTCAAAGTTTTCTATGAAAATGGCGTTGCCTCCATTGCTTTTTACGCGCTCCGTCAGGATTTCTGATGAGATTGTGGGGTCATTTGGCTCGCGAGCGGCGTAGATTGGGATGATGATTATTTCATCTGCGTCCGAAAACGCTTTGGCAAAGTCATCAAGATGGTTTTTTGTGCGGGTGTATGTGTGCGGCTGGAATAAACATACTATTCTTCCACTGCCTTGGGTTTGGCGGGCGGCTTTTAGACAAGCTGTAATCTCCGTCGGATGATGAGCGTAGTCGTCTATTATTTTTATTCCGTTTAAATCGCCTTTATGCTCAAATCTACGCCTTGTACCCTTGGCATTGCTTAGTGATTCTGCGATTGTTTCAGATGGGATACCTAACATGGAAGATGCCGCAAAACAAGCGAGAGCGTTTAACATATTGTACTCCCCGGGGAGTTTTAGGGATATTTGTGCCTCTTTCAATCCTTCAACCAAAACGACAAAGTTTGGTTTGCCATCTTTGTACTCTATCTCTTCGGCACAAAAGTCCGCATCTTTGCTCATCCCAAAGGTGACAACCTTGCACGTCGCACTCTTGACTACTGCTTCAAATCCCGGGATGCCTTTTTGGATAACAAGCACACCGTCCGGTCGGATATTCGATGCAAACTTTGCAAAAGACGCGATGAGATTGTCCATGCTCCCAAAAAAATCAAGATGGTCGGCATCTATGTTTAAGATAATACCGATTTTTGGATGCCAATGGTGAAAGCTATTGCTATACTCACAGGCTTCCAGCACAAAACATTTTGACTCCCCTACCCTATAGTTTGTGCCGCCATTATTCATATGACCGCCTATTTGGATAGTGGGGTCGAGTCCTGCATATTTTGTTACCTCGGCAACCATGGACGATGTTGTAGTTTTTCCGTGTGAACCTGCCACACAAATTGGCTCGTAGCCTTTTAAGAGCTTGCCGATAAATGCGGCACGCTCAAGCATGGGGATTCCCATTTGCTCTGCGGCACAAAACTCCGGGTTATCCGACTTCACTGCTGCGGTGTATACAATAAGTTCTATTTCGGGCATGATGTTTTTTGCCGCGTTTGGGATATTTACCTTTATTCCCAACGTTGCCAGCCTTTTAGTGATTTCTGTTTCTACATCATCCGAGCCGCTTATATTGTAGCCGCCGCGATGCAAAATTTCGGCCAGGCCACTCATGCTTATACCGCCGATTCCTATAAAATGTATGTTTTTTTCTTCCATTATTTGCCTCCTGAAAAATAATTGGAATTATACCATACATTATGTAAGTTTACATCTTGACGTAGCCAAAAAATGGTGTAATATAAATGTAACATATTTATGGAGGTGGGATATTTGCGCAAAAAAGAGATGATTGCGATGTTGTTGGCAGGGGGACAAGGCAGCCGCTTAGGTGTGCTTACTTCCGGACAGGCAAAACCCGCGGTTCCGTTTGGCGGAAAATACCGCATTATTGACTTTGCTATGAGCAACTGTGTAAATTCCGGGGTAGACACAGTTGGTGTATTAACACAGTATCAGCCGCTAAAGCTTAACCAGCACCTCGGCATAGGCACCCCATGGGATTTGGACAGGCGTAATGGAGGTGTCACCGTACTCGCACCCCATATGAAAACAGACGACGGCGCGTGGTACATGGGTACTGCCGACGCGATTTACCAAAACTTGGACTTTATCGACCAGTACAATCCGGAATATGTACTTATTCTCGGTGGCGACCATATTTACAAAATGGACTATTCTCGAATGCTCACATTCCATAAGCAAAACAAATGCGACGTTAGCGTGGCCGCCCTCACCGTTCCTTGGGAAGAAGCCAGCCGCTTCGGCGTTATGAATATCCACGACGACAGCCGCATTTATGAATTTGAAGAAAAACCTCCTAATCCAAAAAGTAACTTTGTCAATATGGGAATATATATTTTCAGGTGGGATTTGTTGCGTGACGCTTTGGAGCGCGACAAAAAAATCCATCCTGACTCTGATTTTGGAAAACATGTCTTGCCGATGCTATTAAATGAAGGCAAGCGCATGTTTGCTTACCCTTTCAGCGGATACTGGAAAGACGTAGGCACAATTGACTCATACTGGGCGGCAAACATGGATTTAATCCAGACTGTCCCCGATTTCAATTTATATGAAAATTTTGACAAGATTTATACAGACTCCGACCACCAGCCCCCTCTCTACACAGGCTCTAATTCTGAGGTAAAATCCAGCATTATTGCTGAGGGTTGTGAGGTGTTGGGCAAGGTATTTAACTCCATCCTCGGCCCGGAGGTCATCATAGAAGAAGGTGCGGTAGTACGCGATTCTATTTTGATGGAAAACTGCTATGTAGGCAAAAACACTATAATCGACCGCTGTATCATTGATACAGACTGTACCATCGGTGACGATGTGCAAATAGGGGTCGGCGAAAACACACCAAACTCATACAAACCGGGTATTTATGACACGGGCATAACCGTAATCGGAGAGCTTTCTACCATCCCGGACAAAATCCAAATCGGCAAAAACTGTGTAATCTACGGAAAAACCAAACCCGAGGACTATGCAGACCTTCGCCTCGAAAGCGGAAACAGTATAGTCAAAAAACTCAACGCGAACGGAGTGAGAGCATGAGAGCAGTAGGCATTATTTTGGCAGGCGGAAAAAACGAACGCATGGGTGAGCTTACAAAGTTTCGTGCTACTTCTGCGTTACCTGTGGGTGGTTGCTATCGTGCCATCGACTTCCCTCTCAGCAACATGACCAACTCGGGCATCAATAAAGTTGCCATTATCACACAGCATAACTCACGCTCGCTCCACGACCATCTCTCCAGCCCAAAGTGGTGGGATTTGGGGAGTAAACAGGGTGGCATGTTTGTATTTTCGCCATACCAAACAGGCGAAAATTCTATGTGGTTCCGCGGTACGGCAGATTGTATATACCAGAATCTCACATATCTGCGCCGAAGCAACGAGCCTTATGTTGTTATTTCTTCCGGTGACTGTGTATACAAAATGGACTATAACGAAATGATTGCCTACCACGAGCGCAAAAACGCCGACATCACCGTAGCCTATCGCCAAGTCCCTGACAATGATGACATCCGCCAATATGGTGTCATAGAAATAGACGCGGCCGGTCGCATCACCGATTTGGAAGAAAAACCTCTTGAACCGCAGTCTGACCTCGCCTCCCTCGGTGTATATGTAATTTCTCGACCACTCCTTATTGAGCTAATCGAAACAATAGTAAACGAGGGACGCTACGACCTTGTACGTGACCTGCTCTCTCGCTATCGCAAACGCCTGCGCATTTATGGCTATCGCTTTGACGGATACTGGAGAAATCTGGGTAACATCCATTCATATTTTGATTGCAATATGGACTTCCTGCGCCGCGAGGTGCGTAACGACTTCATCGTACAGCATCCATATGTCAAAACAAAACCAAAGGATGAGCCCCCCGCAAAATATAACAGCCACGCCCATGTAACAAATTGCATAGTAGGCAGTGGCGCAATTTTAAATGGGAGTGCGTATCGCAGTGTTATCTTCCGCAAGGTATACACGGGGGAAAATTCTACTGTCACCGACTCCATCCTAATGGAAGGCACATATGTCGGGAACAACTGCGTAATAGAATACGCAATCTTGGATAAGGACGTAATCCTGCATAATGGCGCGAGAATCATCGGCACAATCGAAAACCCCATAGTCATCACAAAAGGACAGGAAGTACGCCTATAATGGTTGTGGTGGCAAACACGAGCAAAACCATAATACGTATTGCTCATTCATCCGTCGTAAACTGGGAAACAATAAAAGCAAATTTCCCTATAGGCGAAAAAATCAACGAAAACACTTATGTATTTGACGGCAGTATTTTTAAAAAAGGGCAGACGCGGCTGTTTTTGGCCGCGCTGCCCTTTTATGTTTGTGACGAGTTAGCAAAAGAAGCGGCCAAACGCGCAGGGGGCGTACATAAAGTAAAGAGAATAGAAACAGCAGAACACCTGCTTTTTAGAAAATATTGTGAGTCTCCTGACAGTGATATGTACATATTCCTCCCGCAAGATGTAGGTATCCGCGTGCTTCATCTACTGGACAACCTTCCCAACGCCGCTCACTATATAAGCAATAATCCAAACCACCGTGAGTCAGAGTTTATGCGGATTTATGACAAAAGTACAAAACATGCGGTTTTGCTCGATGACGGAATGGATTTGGATTGGTTGCTACCGTTTTTTGATAATGCAAAAATCATACCAATATCCCAACCACTCTAAAAGCGAAAATAAACACCGTGAGTGTAATAGAAGAAAGTGTCATCGTGAGCATCAACGCCGATGCCCCTATATAAGTGTCCCCACCCAGCTCGGCCTGCATAACATAAGCCCCTACAGCCATAGGCAATGCGTTTAGTATCATAATAATAGTCAAATCGCTACCGGTAAAGCCAAAAAGCAATGCAACCAAAACAGCAGCTACCGGCATAACAATAAGCTTGACCAGCACAGAAACAGCCACATATTTGAATTTGACATCAAAGCCATGGAAGGCAAGATTAGCACCCACACATATCATGGCAAGCGGCATAACGATACCGGCCAGCGGATTGATGGTGTTTGTGACAAACACAGGGAGCTCAAAGTTTAGTGTATTCATTAGGACGTTTGTAACAAGCCCTGCAACAACGCCGATTACTACGGGGTTTTTTGCTACAGATTTTAAAATCCCAAACAATAGCGCGACGGCACTGTTCGCCTTGGTATCATGCACAGCAAACAAAACAGCCGCCGTAGCATACGAAAGAATCAGCAATACTGATACCATCAAAATACCCTTTGCATAGATGTCGGGATTCATCTCGGGGTGGTTGCCTACATAAAACATAAGCCAAAGCAGAGGCGGAGCAACAACAGAAAGGCTACTCCTATACGCAGTATTTACAAAAGAAGAAACAATCGTCTTGTCTTTTATAAATTTATATGCCAACAACCAAACAACCAAGAAGAAAAAAATAAGCCAAGCGGAGTTAAACGCTAAAAAGCGCAAATCCAAAACCTCAGATAAGTTTGCTCTATGTATACTACGGAAAATAGTGGTAGGAATACCAAAGTAAAACACAACTTTATTACCCTGCGAAACAAATTTGTCCCCTATAAATCCTTTGTGTTTCAAAAGAATCCCCAACAAAGCCAGCAAAACAAACGGCATGGTGGTGTTAATACTTAACGACACATACTCCCACATAATAAGCCCCCAAAACAACCATTTTTCCTCACGAGAGCATACGCCTTATCCATCCATGTGTCAAGATTTTTTTATCGGAGAGAGTGTCTTGACTCTATATATTCATATTATTATAATCAGGCTGTGCTGAATATTTAAAAAAGGATGATACCATGCTTGCAGAAAAACTGGACTATTACACATATGCTGATTATTTAGAGTTTGATGAAGATGTGCGTTGCGAATTAATCGACGGAGTAATTTATAACATGGCATCAACGAGTTATTGCGCGTATATGGAAACGCTTTGACACTTTTTTGGAGGATAGGTGTTGCGAAGCATTTATAGCACCATTGGATGCGCGCTTAAATGCTGACAAAAGAGATGATACGGTTGTGCAGCCTGATATAATTATACTTTGTGACAAAAACAAGCTTGACCCAAAAGATAGGGGAATCATTGGCGCACCGGATATGGTGATAGAGGTGCTTTCACCATCGAGTGGTTATTTAGACCGTGTATTAAAGCATAAAAAATATGGCGAAGCCGGAGTAAAAGAATACTGGATTGTGGACCCTGATAAAAAAATAGTAGATGTTAATATTTTAGAAAACAGCAAATATTATGTAAGAAGCTATGGCAATGACGATAAAATCCCTGTGCAAACATTACAGGGATTTTAAATAGATTTGGGTCAAATTTTTATTGATGATGGATTAGTTGATGAAGCTTAATGGCTTATTTTTCCGCATACCACTGTGCCTGCGCATTATACATTTCTGCATAATGGCCGTTTTTAGTCATTAGTTCATGATGTGTGCCATCCTCTATGAGTTGGCCTTTTTTTAATACAAGAATGCGGTCTACTACGGCAGTTATGCCAAGGCGATGTGAAATCAGGATTGTAGTCTTATCGTGAGTCAAATCGGCAAAATTTTTGTAAAGCTGCGCCTCCGCAATGGGGTCAAGAGCAGAGGTTGGCTCGTCGAGTATCATTATTTTTGCGTCTTTTTTGTATGCGGCTCGTGCCAAAGAAATTTTTTGCCACTGTCCACCGGAGAGATTGTTCGCGCTGTTTGAGAACGCCCCCACTTCCTCGTCCAGACCGTTTTGACTGAGGTTTACCACGTCATTTACATTGATTTTTTCAAGCATTTTCATGATTTCTGCATCGGTGGCCTTGCGTGTCTTGTCAGATACCGTTATGTTTTCGCGCAGGGTGGCTTCGTATTGCGCAAAGTCTTGGAATACAACCGATACCGCGCTCCTTGTGATTTTTATTTTGCCGCGCTTTGGCTCATGCATTCCGCATAGCAGGCTTATCAGAGTACTTTTGCCGCTTCCGTTTTCACCTACTATGGCTATTTTTTCGCCATCTTTGATTTGAATGGTTATGTCTTTTAGGGCAAAATCTTCCGAGTCCGGATAGGAAAAATCCACACCCTCCAAAGTGATTTCCCCTGACGGCAGTTCTTCGGCATTAATGCTTGGCTCACGTTCCAGTTCTTCCAGATAAAAAAATTCTTTCATGTAAGGAATATCCTGCGCCAGCACCATCACACCCACAAATGTGTTTGCCGTGACAGTCTGCAATTGCCCCGAAAGCGCGTAAACCAGTGTAAACGCACCGAGGCCGATGACAGGATTTTGATAAATCTGCCACGCCGTTATCATCAAAATACCGATGTAAACAACACTGCGCAAAAAATCAGCAGATGTATTGTAGGCGACATGTTTTTTCATCAACTTATTTTTTTTGCTCAAATACTCGTCCACAATGGCGCGCCAACGAGCTTTGAGATAATCAAACAAACCTCCGTGACGGATTTCTTGTATTGCAGTAAACATCCATGTGCCGCCCGCAAGCAAGTTATAATAAAGAATTGCAAGACGGCTCTCTTCCATCCATTTTGAACGCACACGGAATGTCTCGTCCTGTTGCAAATACGATAAAATCGCGGCAGGCAGGCTCGTGACATACAGCACTACTACAATGACCCAACTAATCTCCCAGAGCGCAATCGAAGCCGCAACAAATGTAACCATCAACTGCGATATAGAGACCACCCGCCCCATACTCTCCGCCATGGTATTGCCCGCATACTCCTCTGCGAAAGAAATTCTCTTTTGGAAATCATCAAAGTTTTCGATATATTTGTATCTCACCTCACATTTGTGACGCAAAATCGTGCGACGGATATATGTCCGAGTTTTTTCTTCATCAATTTTTGATACATATTTAGAAATCGCGGTAATCAGCATCTGTGCCACATACAAACCTACAATCCCGCCAAAAACTGCAAAAGCCGCCGCGGCATTACCTTCTCCGCCTTCTCCGACAAATCCTGCTAAGAACTGCAACTCATCCGTCAAGTCTCGGAGCCGCATAGCCAACAATACAGGGAGTAATGCCGCAGGAAAACCCAACAAACTAATGAAAATAGAAAACGCGCCCTTTATTTTTATGCTCACTACCAACGCCTTGGCCAAAATCTTTAGCTTACTCATCTGCTTCACCGCCCTCTGATGACTGTTGATACCACTGTGCCTGTTCATAGAAAAAATTAGCGTAGATTCCGTTTTTGTTCATCAGCTCTTCATGGGTGCCATCTTCTGCGAGTCGCCCTTCGTCCAAAACGAGGATTCTGTCTGCCAAACGGGCAAAACCTACACGATGGCTTATCAAAATCGCCGTCGAGCCTTGAATTTTTTCGTGTATTGCTTGAAACTGCTTCATTTCGGCGATGGGGTCGAGGGCGGCGGCAGGCTCATCAAATATTTGGACTTCTTTACTGCTCATATGTGCGCGTGATACTGCAAAACGTTGTTTTTCGCCACCGGAGAGCCATACACCATCATGTTTTACATACTTTTCCAACCACTGCTCAAGCCCTTTTTCAAATCGTTCCACAATATGCGTCGCACCGCCTTTTTCTAAAGCCAGACGTATTTTTTCTTCATCGCCGAGATTTTTCAAATCCCCAAAGCCAACATTTTCGCGGATGCTGGCATGGAATATATGAAAATCCTGAAAAAACATACCGACACGCTTCATTATCCCACCACGGGTTTTGTCATCATAAGGATTGCCATAGAAACGCAAATCACCCTTTGTCGGCTCAAACAGCCCAATGAGTAGCTTTACGAGTGTGCTTTTTCCGCTACCATTAAGCCCAACAAGTGCGATTGTTTCGCCTTTTTTTATTGAGAATGTAAGGTCATGCAATACTTCTTTTTCGTCATCATAAGAAAAGCACATATTTTTTGCATCAAAAACTATGTTTTCGTCAGTAGGAACAAAACCTTCTTCCCAGTCTTTTACATTATCGGGGATAGACTGTATAAACTTTCGCTGGATTGTGAGAAAATATATTGCGTCATCTATGGCGACAAAACAATCTGACAGTGTCTGCGTCATCCGATTAAGATTAAGCCCAAGTACGTATAGCATAATAAAAACATCCACAGTCATATAGCCGTTTGCTACTTGTAAAATACTGTATCCAATCATCCCGATGATAAATACATAAAATCCAATACTAAGTGCAAAACTAAACCACGCCTTATCTTTTGCACGTTTTATATGGAGTTTTTCTACAACAGAATATGCCTTTTCCCAACGCAAAAGCACTTCGTCTTTTAGTCCGTACACTCTCATTTCTTTTGCGACCCCCTGAGACATCGACGAGTCTTGATAATGCTTTTGCAAACGACTGATTTTGTTATATTCCTTCGAGTCCCAAAAAAATTTATCGGCAAAGGCAAGCGTCAAAACCAAAATCGCAATGATGTAAAGCAATGATACAAAAAAAATAACGCCTGATACCTGCAATGCCACCACTAAAAGTGCCGCCGCACCCGCAAGCTGTGACACAAACATCAAACCCTCCGACATTACATTGGAAAGTCCCTGCCGCCACATAGTCGAATAGAGTTCATCCTGGAATTTACTGTTCATACGAGCTTTTAGGCTTATGTTTTCATAACAATCCATCTGATGCTCAAACATGCCGTAGTAGTAACTGTCGTGCATCAGCATGTTTAGCATATCGCGGTTAAGCCGATTGGAAAGCCCAACAAGCGTAAGTACAATGCCGAGTGCCAAGATTGCAAAGCGCACATCGGCAAACTCCCCCACCCCTGTGGTGATATATGCAGAAAGTACCGCCACTGCCTCGCGGTTAAAATAAAGTGCAACGGCAGGCAAAACAGAAATGACAACACTAATAACCCCGGGTACAAAAAATATTTTTGCGTTTATCCTAAGGGCGAGCTTTACCGCCCAGACCATTGTGTCGTATTTTTCTTTAAATTTATTCATCGTCTCGCCTCATTTTCGTATAGTGATTTTAGCCTGTTTACCACTTCCCGCTTACGCTGTCGGCTTACAGGGATTTTTTCGCCTGTGACGAGCAAAAGCTCATTTTTTTCTAGTTTTTCAAAAAAAAGCAAATTTACGATAAAGCCCGTATGGCATCGCACAAAATAAGGCTCGTACAATAACTCAACGTGGGTTTTCATGGTTTTGTAGCTTATACAGTCACTCTCTGCATGTATTTTTGTGTTGCGTCCGTCTGTCTCTATATAGCGGATAGTTTTTGTATAAATTTTGTATACGCCGTCGTCATTGCTTTCTATTATAAATCTGTTTTGTCCACGCCTAGCCCTCGCCACCTCTGCTTCTTTCAAAAAACGTGTGTATTTCAGTGGCTTTAGCAGATAGTTGTCAGCACGTACATCATAGGCCTCCAGCACATGGTTTAACATCGTAGTGAGAAATATTATGCCCACATACTCGTCCACTTCACGGATTTTGCGTGCAATTTCTATACCGCTTATACGCGCAAATGGGATTTCTAAAAAAATTAAATCCATCTCCAACGGATAATGGCGCAGGAGCTTTTCGCCGCTGTCATAGGACAAAACTGTCACAGTGAGGCCTGTCTCTTCTTTATACCGTTTTATAAAATCACTTAGCAGTGTACGGACGGCAATGTCACCGTCGCAGATTCCTATGATAAGCACGAGACAACCCTCCTCAAAACTAAATCTAGGCGACCACTATTATATCTGATACAATAAAAAAACCAATGCGGTCAGCATGGTTGGTATGTAAAAATGCGTAATCGGAATTTTATTATTAGAACATGGGGAGATAGATAATTATGAGAAAATTATTTTTTATATCGTTATTATTTTTTGCGGTGTTTACTATTACAACGGCCTACAGTGCAGAAAAGCCATACGTCAAAATGGTAGCACTCACATTCGACGATGGCCCTTCCGTTCACACGGATACTATTCTTGACATCTTGGAAGAACATGATGCGCGAGCGACATTTTTTGTGCTGGGCAACAGAATCTCTTCACACCGCGAAACAGTGCAACGAGCAGTCACTCTTGGCAACGAAATAGCTAACCACACCAATTCTCATCTCCGCCTCACGGCACAGACAGACAGCCAAGTAATCCACGAAATAAAATCCGCAAGTGCGGCAATAAGAGAAGTCGCAGGGGATTCTCCACGGATATACCGCCCACCGTTTGGCGCGACAGACGAAAGAATCATAAGTATTTCAAAAGAACTGGGCTACGGCATAGTTAAATGGACACTCGACCCCTTGGACTGGCGCGACCGCAACCCCGACATAATATATGAAAGAATCATGAGCCAAGTCGAGGATGGCTCGGTCATCGTACTCCACGACATACACCGTACAACGGCACAAGCGATGGAACGAGTGATTCCAAGCCTCATAGAGAAAGGGTTTAAACTTGTGACGGTATCAGAACTGCTGGATTATAGATATGGCGCACCGGAAGCAGGAAATATCTTTGGCTCATACTGTGCGTGGAGGGTGTGGGATAATTAAGTATCTTTTTTCCCAAAAACAAAGGACACAACTATACCCAAGACAAACATAACTACTGTAAATACAACCAGTATACCGGTGATTTCGTCATGGCTTTGATAGGTATCGGGACTATTAAAAATCATAAAAATTGTACCAAACACCAATCCCATAATCGCAAAATATGTCGCGCTGTGATGTTTTTCCAGACACCATGCTATGAGCTTTGAGCCGAGCAAAACACCTGCGACGATACCTATACCTATGGGTGCAACCACAAGCACTATTTCGAAAAGCAACCCAAAATCTGATGGCGACATCAGATATTCTCGGATATTGTCAATAGTGCGCATAGCAAGCGGATATATCCCAAAAAGCATAAGCACCATCGCGCCGCTTATCCCGGGTACCACCATAGCTGCCGCCGCAAAAGCCCCACCAACAAACAAATATACCGCCGTCCCTGCATTAAATGCGACACCTTCGGCAGGTGTCGCTGTTTCTGACCCCGGCACAAAAATTGTTAACAAAATAACAAATGCCGCGGCAAAAACGGCGATTACATAATATTTTTTGGCTCCCTCATAGGGAGCCTTTGATAATGCTTGCCTATGGATAAAAGGCAAGCTGCCTGCCATTAATCCGGCCATAAACCCGCCTGTTTGCAAAGAAAAATGCAACAACAAGAAATTAACAGCCCCTCCTGCCACTATGATTCCCATGACCATTCCTACACCAAAAGGAATCAAAAATTTTAATGATTCCTTCATATTTGAAAACAATTCATTAATAGAAGAAATTAATCTGTCGTACACACGAAATATCACCGCAAGCGTGGCACCGCTGACCCCCGGCATAACATTTGCGCCACCTGCGACCATCCCTTTTAGTATCAATGCCAAGTACTTCATGTTAACATCCCCAATGCTATTAATGTTTTTTTAAAAAATTTCGACAAATTTCCACAAAAAATGTTGACATGCATTTAACATGCTGTTAATATTTGCGTAACATTTACGAAATGGATGTGGATTTATGCGTCGTGCAACAATTTTAAGCTTCCTATTTACTATATTAATGGCAACCTCGGCTTATGCAGGTACATATGCCGTAGTCACCGGCTCGCGTGTAAACGTACGCTCTTGTGCCGATATAAATGCGGACAACCGCCTTTTTCAGATAGACAGAGGCTCTTTTATAGAAATCCATGGTGTCAGCGGCGATTTTTTACAAGCCACAATAATGGGAACAAGTGATGTGTATATCGCACGCGAGTTTGTGGAGTTCCGCCAAACCGTAGGCACTGTAGAAGCACCATTCACATGGGTGTATAACCTGCCCGCAGAAGCAGGTGGCACAGCATTTGCTATGCTGTCCGAAGGCGATACTGTTACCGTTACATCCGCCTACTCTCGCTGGTATGGCATGGAGCTTAATAACAGTACCGTTTTTGTACAACAATCAAATGTATCCATCCCTGACTTTGTACAGCTCCCGACAGCACGCCTCGGCAACACCCTTGGAGACCTAATCGTAGAAACTGCGATGAACTACCTTGGCACAAGATATTTGTGGGGTGGGACAACCCCAAACGGCTTCGACTGCTCGGGCTTTATGGTCTATCTCTTTAGCCCTCATGGAATAAGCCTTAACCGCACCTCACGCGATATGGCACGCAATGGCGTAGAAGTAAGCCGCAGTGAACTGGAACCCGGCGACCTTCTTTTCTTTGGCGGTAGTAGAATAAACCACGTAGGGCTTTACATCGGCGACGGCCAGTTTATCCACTCTTCTTCTGACCGTTGGGGCGTAATAATAAGCAATCTGAGTGCGCATTATAACGAGAGAACATTTACTACGGCAAGGAGAGTCGTTTAAAGCAACGTAATGTTGCTTTTTTTACATATTTCAATTGTTTGGTCATCCCATACACTAACCTGCACTTCGCCTATATGCGCCTTTTTCAGCAAAAGCATGGAAAGGCGTGACTGGCCGATTCCGCCGCCTATTGTCAACGGAAGCTCACCCGAGAGTAGCATTTTATGATATGTTAAGCTTTTTCGGCTTTCGTTGTTTGATAATTTTAGCTGGGCATCCAGAGTCTCTGCATCTACGCGGATTCCCATGGACGACAGCTCTATGGCATTGTCAAACAACTCATCATAAAATAGAATATCGCCGTTTAATTCCCAATCATCATAATCAGGTGCGCGACTCCCATGGGGATTCCCCGAGCGGAGCACGGCACCTATTTTCATAAGAAAAACGGTGCTGTGTTCACGTACGATGGCATTTTCTCGCTCTTTTTCGTCCAGCGATGGAAACATGTCTTCCAGCTCCTGCGAAGTTATAAATTTGACTTCGCGATTTAGACGCGGGGCCAGCACCGGGTATATTTTACATAGTTCTTCTTCCGTGTCGCACATCGCATTTACAATTGTTTGCACTGTATCTCGTAAATATGCTTCATTGCGGTCTTTTTCCGAAATCACCTTTTCCCAGTCCCACTGGTCTACATAAATAGAATGCGTATTATCCATCTCGTCATCACGTCGGATTGCATTCATATCCGTATACAGTCCATTGCCTACATGGAAGTCGTATTTTGCTAATGCAACCCGCTTCCATTTTGCTAAAGAATGCACTATTTGTGCAGACTGACCTGTTTCTTTCACATCAAACTGTACAGGACGGTCTATACCGTTTAAATCATCATTAAACCCCGTATGAGGCTCAACAAATAAAGGCGCACTCACCCTTTTTAAATTAAGTGACTGCGCCAATCTGTCCTCAAACATCCGCTTCATCTTGCCAATGGCGGTTTGTGTCTCATACAACGAAAGCAGGGATTTGTACCCCACGGGTACAACAACCTTTGCCATACTACACATCCTCTTTAAAAAATAATCGGATAAACAAGATTTAAACTTGCATAAAATTATACCTTGATTTTTTGTCTCCGTAAAGACTATACAGAAAAATCAACACGCCACAGAAACAATCTGCAAATTTACCCCAAGTTTTTTGCAGTTATCAATAACATACTTCGTCCCACGCGAAGCTCCATCCCAAAAAGCCAGTACGGTATCGCTGTATTCGATGATTTGCAAATTTCTTTTGAGTGGCGCACCCCTTCCGAACTGTTTATAATTGGGCAAAAATTCAACGATTTTTATTCCATTTGCGGTTGCGTATTCCCGCGCCGATGAATCAACGCCCTTTGCGCCGCCACTCACTATTTCGGTCGTTTCGGGCGGCAGATATTCCGCCAAATTTGGAACTTGCAGGTTTCTTGAACCTATTACAGCTACTTTCATACTTACTACCTCCTTGTTAAATGGGTGTGTATCTTCCGCTCGCGACCCGCTCTCCAACGCGATTCGGACAATCCTCCGTTTTTATACACATAAAAAAAGAATCCTCCGCGGCAATAAAATTGCCTTGAAGAACTCCCTTTATGATTCTGAATATTTTTTTGTTTTAACCCGTGAAACATTTCGAAACAAACTGGATTGTTCCTTAGCAAAAGTCCGAAATCTTTCTTACATTGATGTACATAGGTACTCCTTTTTTTCCTTTTTTACACATATGCCCAATCTGTGAGCCATCTACCGCTAATCATGCCCCAAACACGAAATTGAAGCCTATCACAGCCACAAAGTGACCGCCTGTGATATATAACCGTCTGTTCAAAGAAAGGTGTAATTTCTTGGTATGACGCTTCTATTTTTACCGTTTCTTGTGTAGCCGCCGTGTTTGCCATTGCAGGAGCGGCAAAGGATAACGCCATCACACCGATAAGCAAAAATGCAACGAGTATTTTTTTCATATGTTCACCTCCTCTTCTTATCTTTCCCTTGTACGAATTTCGACCCATTGAAGAAGGTCGCTGTCCGCGTCCACATACCGAAACAAACTGGATTGTTCCTTAGCAAAAGTCCGAAATCTTTCTTACATTGATGTACATAGGTACTCCTTTTTTCCTTTTTTACACATATGCCCAATCTGTGAGCCATCTCATGCTAACTACACCCCAAACGCGAAATTGAAGCCGCCCGCCTACCCATCTGTGATATATTGTTGTTTTTTCAAAAAATGGTTCAATTTCTTGGTATGACGCTTCCTTTACCGTTTCTTGTGTAGCTGCCGCCGTGTTTGCCATTGCGGGAATAGCAAAGGACATCGACATCACGCCGACAAGAAGAAATGCAATAAATATTTTTTTCATATGTTCGCCCCCTTTCCCTTTTGTTTTTATTCAGCAAAGAAAATCAATCCCTTGCGCGAATTTTCACCCATTGAAGAAGGTCGCTGTCAGCGGTTACAAACATCTTGAAAACCCCGTCAACATAATACGAAAACGTGCCATCTTCATTATCTACAAGGAAAAGTTCCATTTCTACCATACGGAAAATGTCCTCTCCTTCGCCGTCCCTGTATGCGTCCATAAAATCATAAGCAACCACGGAAATATACGCTTCCCAAGCCACCGGACGGACGGTAAACGCATAAGAACTAAAAAACAACGCAACAATCACAATTGAATACCCCACATTTGTTAATAGCCGCCACTTTCGGCGCGATTCTTCCCATCGCATAGCCATAACGGTTAGCCTGTCCATCAATTCGTCCTTCTTGCCGACAAGCGCATTAACTCCATTTAGGCTACGCGATTTTTCCTTTCTTGCATCTTCCAATTTTACAAGTCCGTCCAATAAGTGGTTAAAATCATTTTCGCTAGGTACGGCGTAACCGTCACACTTTAATTCTCGCGCAAACTTAAAATTTTTTTTCAAAATGTACACAATGGGATTCCACCAAAAAACAAAGCAAATAAAATTAATCACAATGTCCGTTAAGTAATCCTTGTCTTGGATATGCTTCCATTCGTGCAGTAGGACAACTCGCAATTCATTATCTGTAAACGCGACTTCGGGCAAAATGATGTACGGTCTAAACGCTGTGGCTACCACCGTATTAAATGCCGCACTCCGATAAATGCGGAAATGTTTGGATGCACCGATTATTTCAGCCAACAAAAATTCTGCGTGTTTATCGCGAGGCAAAGTTACCCACCACGGCATTAAGTTGCGATATTTGCTGATGTAATCATGGACGTATCGTGTCGTGAGCCAAACAGTTCCCGCCACCCATGCAAAAATTAAAATGTGTGCAATTGTAATCGGAGGCACGATTTCAAGCCGAAAGAAATTTACAACAGCAGGGTAAAGTGTTTCAGACCAAACCACCACTGCAAAGGGTACGTCAACCATGATAAACATTCTGAGAACGCTTAAAATAAGCAATAACAACAACGGAACGACTGAAAAAATAATTGGATATTTTACTTTTCGCATCAACAATCCAAGAAGGATAAAGACGGTAAACCACACCGCGCCCATTACAAAGGAATAAGGGGACACGTAATTGTGAAATTCAATCCCCATCCTGTCACCTTTGTTTTGATTTTCTTAAACGGTCTGCAAGCGCATGAACGTCAATATCTATTCCCATATCGTCCATGCCTTCTATAATTTTCATTGCGTAATCTTCGGTTGTGATAATCGGCTTGTATACTCGTGCATGTTTTCCCGCAGTGGGCTTGTAAGCATCCAACGCCACCGCGCCTTTTTTTACTAAGCGTTTCATAACTGCAAAAATAGAGCCTTCATGCCATGTCCGATTAGGTGTAATTTCAATAATTTCGGCAGTCGTTAAGGGCTTTTTGCTTTTCCATAGCACGTTCATAATTTCTGTTTCTTTGCCTGTCAGCTTCATTGTCCCTCACTCCCCAAAATCCCCTTCACGAGTGGCATTTTTCCCGAATAAAAGATATTCCGACTCCAGTAATCCTAAGGACTGAACTTTCCTTGACCCAAATAATACTGCAATATGTGGCATCTGTCAATACAATAAATTTTTGAATCCTTCAACCAAAACGACAAAGTTGCTTTCTCGTCAAAACGACGATAATGTTTTTATTGCTCCACAAATCGCGTTGCCACTCTGTATAATCAGTTGTTATGCTACTAAAGGGCTTGTGAAAGAAGCCCACTAAAACACATGGCTGTCGGCTCATTTACGGCATGAATAATGCGGTTTGCCGTTTGGGGAGGAGGATAATTGGTATGCCTCAAACGGGTAACCCTTTTTCTTTTTGGTATGTTTCGAGAAATTCGGTGACAAATGCTCGTTCATCAGGGGGAAGCAATGCCAACTTGGCTTCCCTATCAGGAATGTCCAAAGGACTCATCAATACGATTTCGCCCCGTGATACCTTTTCACGAAGGGGGTGTCCTTTTCGTTTCATGCTGCTAAGGTCATATTCGGCGTTCACAGTATCACCTCTTCCAAAGTTTTTGCTCTAACTGTGTAGCTTTTCTGGCAGAAATTATCCGTATAACGGCATCATCTTCACGCCAGCAATGAACAACCGTAAGAATACGCGATTCTTTGCTTAATCCAATGACAATAAGCCTTTCTTCGTCATCGGAATGGTCATCATCGTCAAATTCTTCTGCGCCGCCAATTACAAAGACAGATGCAGCTTCTTCAAATGATATACCAT
>JGI24703J35330_11748799_pt1 | contig 37521 bp, 31 predicted proteins | sample TergutNt197P1_FD_35330 | JGI IMG/M metagenome (IMG submission 35330)
TGGAAGTCCTCTCCCTGCCATCCGCGAGCCTGCTCTTGCTGGCTATCCTCAAATGCCCAACCGCGCTCAACGCTCTGCATCTGCCAGGGGCGGGTGTAGTTAGTGCGAATGCCGTCCTCGAAAGCACGAGACTTCTCCCGCATGATGACACTGAAATCGCGTGCCGCTTGCTTGACAATCTCAGCGAACTCGCGAGCAGCCTGGACATCTTCCAACTGCCAGCCACGAGCCTGAGCCTTGTCAGCGATGGCATACCCTACCGAGCGGGCATGAGCATCTTCCGCTCTGTCAATAGATTTTTGACGTTGAGAATCTCTATACGGCTCAATGAGGTTCTCTAGATACCAATCCTCACGAGTATTGGCTCTTTCATTTCGTCTGAGAGCTACCCCTAACTGAAAATCTTGGCGATTGCTCCATTTTTGGAGGTCTACAAACCAGCTATCTACTGAGGCTTGAGCATTTTCCATTCCTATCAGAGCATCTGCATAACGTTGAAGGTCTCCAGTGTTAGTAGCAACTGCAATTTGAGCTGCATCCAACTCTCGCTGGGCTACTGTTATAGCATGCAATGGACTGCCAGTGGCCCCACTTTGGATGTCTTGGCGCTGCTCAGCAGCTCGGGCTAGGGTTAGCAGAGCTCCCTCAGCGGCCGCAGCGGCTGAGGCCATAAAGCCTACTGTATTTATAAGTCCCGATAAGTTACGTTCAAACTCATTAGTAGTTGATGAAGTCTGTGAAAGGGCCCTATAAATCTCATCAAAAGCTGCCGCGCCCTCCTTAGGAGAGACCTCAGAAGCAGATAGAGCTTTAAGCCCTACGTCTGTAATTAAAGGATTTACAGGATCAAACAGCATCTCTTTAAGAGCCTCAGAAAGGTTACTTAACCCTATCTCTGTCATTTTTTCAACTGAAGCATCTACCTCAGTAAGCTCATCCATCTTATTTGCAATTAGCCATTCATTGAAGTCAGCTTCAGATATCTGAGAGGAATGTCTCTGGACGCTTGTACCTGGTATTGTCGTATAAGTCTGTGTAGTAGGGTCCCAATACTGCATCCTAGTAGAGCTTTGTAAAAACTCTTCTTGGTACTTCTCTCTTGCTGTCTCAAAATTAGCTTGAAGCATGGCTTGAATCTGACGGTCATTGTTAGTCCAGTCTTTGCCGCTTAAGTCTGCATTTAAGTACTTATCTATAAGAGTTTTTGGATCTTCAGTCTTATAATCATTCCATGCTTTAAGGCTCATAGAGGTTCCAGTCCATGAAGCTTGAGTAGGTTTGGCAAATCCCATGTCTTCCATTTGGGCCCTGCTCCAACCCAGGCTACCTAGCATAGTTTTTTGCATTGTGTAGGCTTCATGGGCTGTCTTCGCTAAGGTGTTTCCCTCATCATCCTTAATCACAGAACCAAATAAGCCTTGGAGTAAATGAGTAGCATCTAAGTTGGCAACTCCCTCCAAATTGCCTCTCTGAGCCATAAGCTTTCTAAGTTCATTGTCAGAGGTCAAAGATAGTTGGAGATACGCATCATAATTCTCTCTACCTTTCTTAAACTTACCTCCAGAATGGCGCCCCATCTCCATAACGGCACTTCCGCTTAGAGTCGCCTGCGCAAGGTCAATTACACTCTGTATCTCTTCAGAGTTCATTCCATACTGGGCTAACTGCTTTAGAAACTCATTCTTTCCTCCCTGACTCGATAGCTCTAATACAGTCCTTAGCTGATAGGCAATGTCTTGCTCAGAAAGACGTTCATATGCTGCTCTAGACTTGCCTGCACTATCCACAAAGGATACTTCGTGTAGGAAGGAGTCTTTGTCAATTTTATCCCGAGCAGCCTCCACAGCTAGAGTTTCCGTTGCCCTAGAGGTAAGTTGATTACTCGCAGTCAGTAAAGTTACTTCAGCCAGTTGTTTGGTAGCTTGTTTGGCATAGTCTACGAACCCCGAGGCAGCTACTCCGGCCTCTCCTAGCTTTGCTGCAAGTTTATCTACAGGCCCTACGGCGTTCTTTAGGGAGTCGGCAAAAGCGCGGGTATCGTTCTCTTCTTGCCCGGCGCGTTGCATAGCGGCGCCACCCAGCGTCGCAACCCCAGACAGCAAGGCTGCGGGAGTCAGTAAGCCCATCATCCCTCCGGCGATTCCGCCAAGCAGTCCTTTGGCCCCCATTCCTAAGTTAAGCTTATTTAGCGAGACTGATTCCTTGAACTTAGCGGCCGTATCCGCATGGTGTACGTATTTCTTAGATAGCTCCGTACGTTGGTCTTCAGTTAGGCCCTCACCTTGAAGTTGAGAGTACAGGTTCTCCGCCTTGCCAGTGTGATATGCCTGGTTAGTCCGGTTTACTGCCATCGCTCCAGGGTTAAACGCAACGGCAGCACCTCCTCGCAAAATCCCGCCCAGGGACCGACGCCAGTGGCGCTGGTGCATCCTGGGATTTGCTTCTTCCCACTTTAGCTTCTCATCCCGAACAAAAGCTTTACGCTGCTCTGTACGAGCTTTTGCTTCCTCAGGAGATACTGTCTGGCCCTCGGCCAGCTTGTGCTCCTCGTCCCACTGAGCTCCAGCTTCTTCTAGCACATGCGCAGGTGCTTTGTGATTAAGTACGTTGCCGGAGTTATCCGTCATTACGCCCCTACCAAAGGCAGCTTTGTTTTCATTTTCTAAGCGATGTCTGGTCTTCTCTAAATCTATCGTAGTGCGTGGCGTAATAACTCCCTTGGCAAGGGCTCGGAATGGGGCAGTGGCTACGTTGCCCGCCGTCCAAGCCGCCGCGTTTATAAAGTTACCGATAGTGCCAGGGTTATTGGCAGTGTCTCGGAAACGCGCTAAGGATGCATTAGTATGGCGACTCCACCAGCCCTCTTTAGTCGCAGCAGGGCCGTTACCCAACATATCTCCAATACCTGAATTAAGCATCCCCATTGGCCAGGTTGAGGGGTCTAAGGCAAGACGACCTACTATATCTGCCTTATTGCCTATACCACTGGCAGCCGACCACCTATTCTTGAAGTCTTGCCATTGCGTGACTCCTTTAGCCTTCAAGTCAGCTTTATGGGAAAGGTATTTCTTACCATCATCAGACTCTAAGAATGTCTGTCGTCTATCGCTGGTCCTATGAAGAAGTGACTTTTCTTCTCTCTCTCCGGCCTCAAATTGGTGCCTGTCTTTGCTCAGTCTATCTCTTAATATAGAGGAAGGACTAAACCTCTCTAGGCCCCCATAGACCTTATCCCCAAGCCTGCTATGTGACCTAATAGCATTTTTTCTAGCTTCTTCACCATCTTCAATAGAGGCACCTGGCTGCGCCATAGCCAGATCATAGGCTTTTTGCCCCTCTTTTTCCAAGTTACTAGCGCGCTTTAACATCTCGCTGCGCGAAGCCCCTGCGCCTAGGAAAGGTATGCGGTCCGCGATACCTCCCTCCTTGGTATGAGCCAAGAACGGCTTTAGCAGGCCCTTGGACATCATCATCCCACTTACGGCCAAAGCAGGACCGGCCACCGCTCCTGCAACCTTACCTCCGGCGGCTGCCAGGGCCGTAGCGATACCCGTAAGTTTCAAGAAGGGGTCTGCTAGGTTTTTAGCCGCTTCAGCGACGTTAGCGAAAGTCTTAGCGACGCTTGCCAATCCCTCTTCAATGGGCGCTCCCATTGACTCCTTGGCCATTGAGCCAATATTAGAAATACGCTTTAGCTGGGAAGATAAAGTCGAAGAAGCCTCTGAGGCTGTCTTGGCTTCTCCAGAACCAAATGAGCTGTTAGCAATCCCCAACGCCTCGCGTATGTTACCGCTTTGTGCGAGACCTAGAAGTGCTTTCTGGCCATAGATGCCATCTATGCCAAGCATAGATAAATTGTCTCTACCTCGTTGCCCTCCCTTAGCGGTGCCCTCAATAACCCGTACAAGCTGCTCATCTATACTTAGATTAGCGAACTCAGAGTCTCTCATGCCAGCAGCTTGGGCATACTTCTTAAGATTACTGGGGCTAACTCTGTTAGCGTGTTCCAGTCCTAGCATCATGCTTCCAATGGCATTATTGGCTCTGAATCCATCCTGACCCGAACGAGCAGCCGCTCCAGCTAAGCCTAGAGTTTGTGTTTGAGTAAAACCTGCCACGTTGGCAATGGGGCCTAGCTGCTGGGCGAACTGCGTAACGCCCGTAGCGCTCGTACCTAGTTTGTTTGCCAAGCCCACCACAGAATCACCAAAGTTCTTGATGGCCGCTTCTGATGTTCCAAACGTACGGCCTAGCTCGACCAGGGAACTACCCAACTGAGCCCCATCCTCACCCGTGGCCTTGCCCAAGGTAATGGAGGTCTGGGCAACCCCTCGGATGTCATTAACGCCCGACTTGAACAAAGTACCCGTCAAATGCCCGGCCTCTTGAAGCCCGATGGAGTTCTTTGAGCGTAGGTAGTTAAGGTCTTGCCTAGCGGCTTCAGGATTCCCCCAGCGAGTTTGATACGCATTGCGGAGCGGTTGAGCCACCTGGCTGAATTGCGAGGCAGCGCCCCGCATTTCATTAGACCAGTCCTTACGCCAGCCGCTAAAAGAATTGGCTACCTCTTTGTTTTTTCGGGCTAAAGTATCCGCCTGTCCCATGTAGGCTTGAACGGCCCCGCCCAGGGACTTAGTGGATTGAGTAGCCTGGTTCATCCCCTGGACGTACTGCTGCGTATCAGCGGTTAAGACAACCTGGGATTGGACGTTTTGAGCCACTATCTCGACCTCATTCTCTGGTTGATGCGTTCCTGGTTTTCAGGGGTATTCTTAACTAATCTTACCGTAGAGCCCTTAGGCAAGTCGGTACTAAACTCACGCTGTTTGTCCTGCAAGTTGCAGCCATGACAGTATTCGATGTCTGTAATGTAGGCCCGGATGTCCTCCTGCCACTCCCAATCAGCGGTGCCACACATCATGCAGGTGCTCCCCTGCTCCCACAAATCCGCCAACGCCTTAGCCTGGTCTTCAGGCTCCCAATCCAAAAAGGCGCTGTGCGGGATTTTGTATTCCCGGCACAGCGCCATTTCTGACTTGAATTGTGGGTCGTATCTTAGCCGTTGGCGGAAGAAGGGACCGAGGCCCCCTCGAAGCACACCGCGCTGGCGGTGTTGTGAAGCTCGGCCAATTCGCCAGCCGACCAGTTGTCGTCGGCGTAAAGGTCGGTTATCTCATCCAAGGTGAGTTCGGGTTCAATGAGCGTGGCAGCCACGAGCGCTGGATTGAACTTCTCGAAGTTGACTCCGAATCCATCCTTTTCTTGCGCTTTAGTGGGCGGGAACTTGGCACGGAGGGCGTCCATCTCCCGAGCCGAAATGGCCTGAAACTTGAACTCAATCGCCTCGCCATCAAAGTCCAACTCAAGAACCTTAACGCGCTTTTTCTTTCCAAAGATAAAGTCCTTCGCGTTGATAGCCTTATCTTTCTTGCCCTGGGCTACTTGGGCCTTTGTGGTTTCTTCCACGATTACTCCTGTAATCTCCTGGTCCTGGTGATGGAACAACCCCCGGTCCAGGATTACCGGGGGCCGTTCACTACTAGACTAGCTTATGAACCAAGCGGGAAGTTTTCTTTTGGCTCATAAAGCACCGCAGCGGTGACCGAGACGGTCTGTACGGTGTTGTTGGCAAGAGGGCTCTTGGTCTGCGAAGCAACCTGAATAGGCCACAGCTCTACGATATCGCCAGCCTTAGGCGGGTCTGAGAAGCCTACGCGGCCAATGACCAGCAGGCCCTTAGCGTCGCGAGTCATGTGGGTAACAAGCAAGTTGTCATCCTCATCGTCATCCTGATAGCCCTCAATCTGACAGGTGGCTTGAGACGTACCAATCATGGTGGTCTCAAACAGGCTCTTGAGCGAGGGAGTAGGCAGAACGTTACCCTGGGCGGAAGCATTGACAGACGAAACGATGTCAGTCAGGTCAATACCCTCACCAGTAGCGGTGAACGCAGTGATAATCGCAGCACTGGTCGGATTCTTGAGAAGAGCGTCACCAGGGACGAAGCCCACAAAGACGTTCTTGTTAGCAATAAAACGGGACATACTATCTCCTAGGTAGATGTACTCTTGTACTTTCTCAGTGTACCTTAACGTCGCTTCGGCGGGGACGAAACTGCACAGGAATAAATGTCAATCACAGAGTAGGCTGTGGGGCTCATATTCGTGGTGTATCCAATCCCGCCCAGTTGAGTGGGATAGAACCTATCTAGGGTCAATCCGCTCTCAGTTTTAAATTTCGGCCATTCCAGAATCACACTCTGAGCAGCTAGGGCCAAGTCCTCAATCTGTTCCCGCACTACACCATAGGTAGTAATGCTGAACGTGTAATTGTAGTTGCGAGTGTTCAGGCCGAGGTCAGCGTCCTGCGGGACGATGGGCCGTGGCGTCATCACGGAGTACGGCACGAACAGCTCCCCCGTTGCCGTTTTCATCCAGCCCACTCCCGGAGGGGCCACCACGTCCCCCATCGCTGGGAGAGTGTCCCGCAGTCGCGTCAGGACAGTCGTAGTAATTTCCTTGCGATTTAATTGTACTGTCATCGGATTCTATCTCCATGTCATAATTTTGTTCTAGCGGAAATCCAGTATAAGGGTCTACTTTAGTAGCGTACATCTGAGGGGTATTATTGGGCAAAGCAGTAATAGTCTCCACTACTGGCTTCATTTTCATGCTCTCTAGGTCAAGTGCCTCTTTAATGAGGTCTGACTGCATAGCTTGAATCAAGTCAGGAAGTAAGAGAATGTTCTTGAGGATGTTAACCATTAGTGTTGTGCTTTACCTCTACGTTGAACCTGCGGGAGGTCCGTAGACCCCCGCCGCGCTGCTGGGCGACCACAGTGAACAATTTAGGGCCTACCAGAGTGGGGTCATCCTCGGTAAGCATCTCAACCTGGTCGAGCACCTGAATGTTGTCCACATGCCACGGTACATACATAACGGTGGTTGAGACTGTCTGGGCTTGGTCATTCGGGTACTGTACCTGAGAGCCAGGGATGAGTTCAATCCGACATGGCCCCTCGTAAACCAGCTCATCAGTATGCTCTCTGGTGGCCACTCCAGTCACGGAATCGTAGGTCACGAGCTCAGCATATGACGGGCGGGTTATCCGACAAGTTGCGCCAGTCTTCTCTAGCCATTGGACAGAGCGCTTGCGCATGTACGCGCGGGAGCGCTCGAATTGGTTAGGCATAACTGTTCCTCACATCCATTGCGCTGGCGAAATCAGAGTAACCGTTAATCTGGGCGTCACCGAAGTTCTGGTCTCCCGCTTCAGGATTGTCCCACATGCCAAGGCCAAACATCGGTTGGCGAGCGTTGTCGCCTCCCGCCCAGTGGAACTCAGCCGCCCCCGACCCGTGGGCCTTGGCACTCTCCCTCAGCGACAGGGCCAGGGTGCGGAACTTCTCTGCCAGTCCCTCCAGGTAAACGCTCTGCCCATCGGACAGTATGTTAATCTCCCTCGTGAGCTTGGCCGCGATGGCCTCAGCAGCGTAAGATGCCGCCCAGTAGTGAGTATCTGTCCGACGATGTAGCTCTTCCAGGAACAGAATCTCCTCATCCTGGAGGAACACCTCGTCCGGGTCGGTGTCGCCTATGAGGAACCTAATGGCATGGAGTGGGGTGTCCAGGAACTCCGGGTCATACGTGAAAGTCATGGTTAGGCCTCCTTGGGCACTTGTCGGATGAAATCTGCCTTAATGAGGGCAGTAAGCTTGGGAAGCGCATGAACTACCTCTGGGGGAATCTCACCGCCCTTGCGGTATAGTATCCCCTCAATGGTGAGGTCTTTCATGGCGAAATACAGCATAGGTATATCATATACGAGAAAAGCCTCTCCGAAGAGAGGCTAATCCGAGATGTGCGACCACGCTCCTAGCTAGAGGATGAACAAGGAAGGGGAACCTTTCATATCTCTCCTATCAGTTGATTGCACTTTCAGTCTACACTACTCAGAGGGCTCCTGGCCGAGAATGGCGGCGCGCTTGCGCCCGGAGGCCTCCAGGGCAAGAATGGCCTCTTTGTGCTGCGGGTTGCGCTCAATGAAGTCCAGAACCTCGGGCACGGTCTTGTTGTAGGGCTTGAACGCCAGAGTTTCTGCCTTTTCGACCGGCAGCGTCTCAGCCTCCTGCTTTAGGGCAGCCTCTTCCGCCTCTACTTTGGCATCATGGACGGCGCCGTGGGACTTGATTAGCGTCGCCACATACGAGGGCAATTCTCCGCCAGTGTTGGTGTAGATGTGATGGGGCATCTTGGCCAGGGTGCGCAGGTTGGGATTGCCGTCTACCAGTAAGTTGGGAATCTCCTGACCAGGCGTAAAGGAGTGGTCAAGGAACTTAATGGGTCTAACTGCGATGTAGGTTGTCATAGTCTTATGGTAGCAGAAAACCCCCGCCTAACGCAGCGGGGGTCTTCCCTAGTAGGGCTATTGGCTAGCTATTAGATGAGGTCGGTGATGAAGAGACCCAAGTCCTTACCAACGACTTTCATGTCCCACGAGGCTTCCAGGCCGATAACGTCCGAGCGAGTCGGCTCGTCGCGGTAACGGAACGCCTTGAAGGAACTGCCACCGCCAGGGTAGCTCGACCACTCGAAAGTGAGACCAGCAGCCGGGGCGCGCAGGGTCGGGGCATCGGGGGTGTAGACCAACAGAGCCGACCGGGGGTTGAAAGTCCAGTTGTACTCAGCCGCTTCGTCCTGCTCCTTGGCGTCAAGCATCCGGGGGACGGTGGTGTGGGTGGTGTACAGCGGAACCAGCTCAACGTCCAGAGCCTTGCCAATCAGGGCATTGGTGACGAAGCCGCCCTCTTTGTTGGTGTACTTGATGCGCTCGATGAGGTCCGCGTTCTGACGCAGAGCCTTCATAACTTCGGCACCCACTACGAGCTTGTTAGGCTCGAAGCCAGCGTTTTCACGCATAAAGTCGAGCTTCCAGTCGTCCATCTGCTCAATGATATTGGCAGCGGCGTTCGACCACTTGACGATTTCGCCAACGCCAGAACCAGTGTCGGTGCCCTTGAGGTCTTGACCCCAGACGCCCTCCTTGAAGAACGAATTGGCCCACATCTGGTCGCGCTTGAGCAGCATCATCTGGGTGTTGCGCTCGGTGGCTTCCTTGTCCAAGTTCCACATGCTGTCGGCATTGGCGCGGTCTTGGTCGTCAATCGGGTGACCAATGGCGTAGTTCTTGGTGTAGAACGTATCCGTGGTGTGCGTCCACCCGGTCAACGGAATCCGAGTACCAGGGGCGCGGGTCTCTACGTCAGTCCGACGGAAGTCAGACTTTGAGTAGCGGTAGTAGATATCGCTCTTGTGCTTCACCGGCAGAGTCGGGAAGATTTTGTGAGCAATGAACTTATCTTTGCTTTGGCGGTATGCGATAGAAACGTTCGTCAAAGGAACGTCAATATGCAAGTCCTGACCGTATGGAGACATTTGTCAGTTCCTTTCTTAAACTTTCAGCAACACGCTGACGATGGCACCGGCGGGGGAGTTCGCGCCGGGGGAGGTCACTACGCCAAGTACCACGTCGCCGTCTCCAGCAACCTTGGCAAAGCCCTCAGCGCCCAGGGTAACGCGGTCACCAGGAGCCGGGTTCTGACCAGACTCAAAGCGGACGTTCTGGACACCAAAGATGGTGACGGTGGCGGGGTCGCCCACTACCTGCGGCTTGTTGCCAAGCACGCCCACTACCTTATCGGCAGCCGTGGCAAGGCCAGCCTGGTGGCGGCCAGTTACCATGAGGAACTTGTACAGGTGCCCTGGAGGGGCCGAGTGACCTGCACGGTCGCCACGATGCTGCGGCGGGCCGGTCCAGGTGGCAATCGAGTCGTCAGCGTCAAGCGTGACGTTAAATAAATGTTCGGTATAAGCCATGATTACCGGCCTCTCATTTCATATAGGTACTGGTCGTACAGTTCGGGATTAGCGTCAAAGACGTCTACGGCATTGTAACCCTTGGCGATGCCGTCGTTCTCTACAAGATAATCTACTTGCTGGAGAACGTCAGAGTTGTAACCCAGGCCCTCGTTGCCCAGCTCATTGAAGTAAGCGGCCACAGCAGCGGTGCCGGTATCCATGAGGGACTTCAGGATAATCTGGTCACCCTCATCCATTACTTCGGCGGCGCGCATCATAAAGCCAGCGAGTTCCTCATCTTCGATGCCCAGGTCATAGCCCTTGGCAACTTCGACGTACTCGTTGTACACGCGCAGGTCAGCTTCGGCCTTGGCAATCTCGCCAGCCTCGTAAGCCTGCATCTGGTAGTATTCCAGCTCATCAAAAGCCTTCGAGAGCATCTCGTCGCGCACGGTGTCGCGCTCTGCGTCACTCATGGCCTTGCTAAGCTCTTCAAAATATTCTTCAGAAAGGGCTTTACTCACGTCTTGATTCCTTCTTCTTTTTAGATACGAGGCTCCTACTCCTAAGCCAGCCGCGCCCAGGGCCCCTCCACCAATGATAGCGGCAGTTTTAGGGTTAAACTTACCTGCAGCGCCTTTATAGGCAGCGCCCGCCTCTCTAGCTGTTCCTGCTACAACTCTGTCTGCTCTAGGCTTTCCACCGTGGAAAGAGTTACCTGGAGACAAGTTATTGTGATGAACGGGGTTACGTACTACTGTCCTAGATCCGGCGGACGCTGAATAGCGTGCGCTTGAGGTACCTCTAGTAACCGGGCGTACTCTCGGACCGCCTGAGGAAGCCCCAGTTGCGGTATGGGCAGTGTAGGTCTTTGCGGGGTCTCCATAAGTCGGACGGCCATAGCGATTTATCTGTCCTAGCTCTCTACGCCCTTTTCTAGTCGCCCGCGACGCTGCAGCCGGAGATGCGATTCCCTTATGGATAGCACGGTCAGTTGCGTAAGCTCCTCCAGCCAGTGCTCCGGCACCTCCAACCGCTCCGGCTACTTTCCAAGGAGTACTAAGATTTGCGTTTACGGCCTTAAGGCCTCGCATGTACTTATTACCCTCTTTACCGTACTTCATAGCAGTGCGGGCTCCCTTAAAAGAGCCTGTAAGATTCTTACCCTGCCGGGCAACCCAGCCAGCGTTCTTACCTACTTCATCATAGTCTTCGTAATCATCATCATAGTCTTCGTAATCATCATCATCATAGTCTTCGTAATCGTCCTCGAAGACTACCTCGAACACGTTGCCGTCTTCGTCTTCTACTAGGTCTCCAACCTCAAACTCATCAAGGTCCAAACCCTCATCGTACAGTTCATCTTCCACTGGGGAATCTCCTAAACTCTTGGAAAATACTATCTTGGCGTGAGGGTTGGCCCCACGATCCACTAAGGAAATCTCATCGAACGTCATGTCCGACAGTTCTTTGACAATCCTAGGCATGATGACAGTGTACCTGAAACTTTAGGGGTCGGTGTAAGGTATTTGAGGTTAGTTTTGTCAACCATTAGGGTGCTTCCTAGTAAAGTCATCTCTAGCGATGTCATACGACTGCTTGTACCCTCGCGCAATCCCAATTTTAGAAGCAGTATTAACCGCTGAGCCTACCGTGCCTGCCGCACCTATTCCGGCAAGTATCTTGTGGCCCGTAGAGCCTCCCGTCTTTTTTAGGGCTTTAATCGCAGAAGGAACCGCAATAGCGCCTAACCCGGCTACCTGTAGAGCTTCTGCCCCTAATCCAATTTTTGCAGAGTTATAACTAGACCGGGCAGCTCGGTACTTACGCTCTTCTGGAGACCTGGGAGGTGCTTGAGCTTTAGAGATTGAGTCAATCGGCACGCGCTTCCCGCGTCCGTGCACGGAGAAGTCTAAGTACTTGCCGTTCTTGTAGTTCTCCCAGGTCTCATCATCGGTGACCTGCATCCCAATGAACCAGCCCTCTGGAGTATCATCAGGCATCCCAAGGGCTTTCTTGATGGAGTCATCCACAATCACGGACTCGATGAGATGACCAACCTGGCGGGGCTCCTCGCCATCTCGCTGGTGCATAACGCCCCCCTTGCGGGAGTTGTTGAGGTAGTGATGAGCGGCCTGGCGCACTTCGTCAATGTGGATGTAATCACCCTGGAGGTCCACCACGGGCTCGCCGTCCAGTTTGGTGATGCTCGCCCAGCCGTAGACTTGCTGCTTCTCCTCGTTCATCTTGGCGATGTTGAAGCCTTTGGAGACTTTTCTTGAAGCAGTTTCATCGGCATCCCAGGTTCGCTCTGTTGCTTCAGCTAGGTTTGCTTCCCTAGCATAAAACTTCTTAGAGTTCCCTACCGGAGCCTTCTGAAACTTTTTGTACGCCCTGTCATATGCCTTATTAGCTTTAATCTGCGCTGAGGTTTTAACAGGCTTGAGGGCTTTCTTGGTCAGGGGGCGCTCAACGTGTAGGGAAGAACCGTCCATCTTGATGATATCAGCGAACTCATCTCCATACAGAACGCGAGCCAGAGCTACTTGACGACTGTTCACCAACCATTCCTCTTTCCATTTTGAGCTTTGCGATAGCGCTTATAGCCTCTTACTTGCTCAGCGCTTGACTTTTCCTTAGAGCAATCATAGCAGAGCACTTGGCCGTTTCGCTTGGCATCCATGCTCCCTCCTTCACGGACTGAACGCTTGTGGTCAGCAATCCACCGTGAATTGTAGACTTTACACTTGACACATTGCGGGATTCCGCGTGAGTTGGTCGTCGCCTCTTTCAGAACATGACGACGGAACTTACCACTGTCAGACCGCTTGACGTGCGTCTGGTAAGTGCCCTTGGGCTTAGTGGCCTCCCAGTTGGCGTGTCGTGACTTGCCAAACTCTTCAGGGTCTACTCCTTGCGAGCGTAACCACTCTGCGGCGGCGTCCGTAGACGTAGATTCAGGTTCCCACTCCGCTTTCTCCCAGAGTTCCGGCTCATACGCATTCCAACGGTCAGAGTCACTTCCACTATGGTCTAAATCAAGTCTGAGTAGGGTAGCTCCTGGGTTAAGATAGTTATGGGAAACGAGTCCTTCTCCGCTCGGAGCCGTGTCAGTAGGGTGCCATGTTCCTTCGCTCAGAGGCGACACAGGCACCTTAGCGGTTGTTGCGCGCTCTTTTATTGCTAGTTCTTCCGCCGTTAGCCTTTTAGGCGCAGCATGAACCCGAGCGGCCATTTCTGCTCTCTTCTGGCGCCCTGCTTCATCAACAAAATAGGACTTAGGATGTCTTTCTATGCGACCATCCTGAAGAGAGACCGCACCTTGAACGTGCTCTTTAGGTTCTGGTAGCGTACCGTACTCGGTGTAGGTTGGAGCAGGTTTAACATGCTCAGCTCGCCACTGTTCACTGAACTCAGCCTGTTTCTGCTCTTTAGTCTTACCTGAACGGTCTTCCCATATGTAGGAGGCCTCTTTTTCCTGTTCTTCCGCGAGGCGGGCTCGGTAAGCAGCTTCAGCCCTGGCTTCCATATCGCGGTGACGATGTAGAGAGATTTCTTCGTCTTCAAATAAAGGAGTATTTGCAAATAAAGGAGTCTTTGCAAATAAAGGAATCTCTTTAGGTTTCTCTTCTGCTTTAGGCTCCGTAGAGGCTGCAAATAAGGGTCCTGCTGAGTCAAATAAGGCAGGTTCCTTAGCCTCTACTGCGGGGGGGTCATAGGCAAAAAGGGCATTATGGCCAGGAGAGGCAAATAAAGCTTGATCAGACGTAGCCCCTGTAAATAGGTCTGTAGGAGGTTTAGAGACTTTAGCGCCATAGCTAGTCAAAGTGGGTTCATTATGAGGTCCTTTTTTAGGTTTGAGCTCCTCAGCCTCCTTAGGGATGATATGTTCATAAGGGTCAATGAACTCAGATGAATTGGCTTGTTCAATGGCAACTTTCTTACGGCCCCGATGTAAATCCACCCGCATTGACTCAGGACTCTGCCCCGTAATTTCAGCGGCCTTGCCAGGTTTCAGCCCAACATAATCCACCAAGAAGACAGCACGTTTCTGGTCTTCAGGCATCTTAATGTCTTTGAGCTGCTGCTTTAGGGCTTCCTTGACGGGGTCTTTCTCTTCCTGCTCTGCGTACTCTCTGCGGGATAGTCCGCGAGAGGAAATGGCGTCTTCCAGGAGGTCTAGATACCCTGCTTCTTGGGCTTGGTCAAAGGACTCATTTCTAGAGCCGCCTCGGCGCTCTTCTTTACGCTTCTGGTCAATGGCAAGACGGTCTACAGTGACATTGACTAACCCTCCAGGTACTTTTGAAGGGTCGAACTGCCCTTGGTCATCCACATACTTGTCAGGGTAGGTTCTAGCAATCTTGGCGTATGCTTCTTGGGTTAAATCTTCCCAGTCCTGCTCAGAGAGCATACGTGCGCGAGCCTTGGCGTGGGCCGTGTTGTACTGCTGGGGATTTTTGGTGACGCCTTTTTTGGCATGCTGGTTGGAGCCTGGGCCTCCCGTGCCATCACCGTAGTACTTCTGAGGGGCTGCCTTGGAGATTTTTTCCTTCATTGGGAGAGTAGTTCGCACCCATCCCCCACGCTCAAAGGCTATCATTTCCTTAGCCTCGGCAGGGGTAAGTGTATGTAATGCGTTAGTCCCTGCGGCTGCTTGCTTTAATACAGGACCTACCATAGAGTCTGCCATAGGCCAGATACCGTCAAAAGTATCACCTTGGTAGTACACTTCATCGCGTATATAGGACGGAGGTAGGCGGCGTGCCTCTTCTCCCATCCAGTTGTTTGGGTCATGGGCGCCTGTAATATCTATCACTTTCCCATTGACCAATACTCCGGTATGCCAAGACTCAGAAGTACCTACTACTTCTCCTCCGGTAGCCTGGGCAATCTTAGCTGCAAGTGCGGTACACCCGCCCTGAGTAAAGAGAGTTATTGCGGCAGCGTCTATAACTCCAGGCGTGACTGTCATTTTCGAAGTGCCGTTAGTTATTATCAGGGGGCCACTAGGCATAGCCTTGGGAGGCACTCCCCCAAACATATAGTTTCTATCCGTAAAGGGAGCAGGTACAGTAGCTGTGGTAGGGGATGTAGGCTTAACCTTTGCAGTTCCGTGAATCCCGTACTGATTCGTCCCAATCCCTCCTCCCCGGCCTGCAAAGGATTTAATGACTTCTTCACGCTTGACAGGTGAATTTATCTTGATGAAGCGGGTGATTCGCTTCTCTTTGCGCTTGCGCTGGTCTACCAGTCTGGACGTGGACTTGGGCGCGGGAGCGAGAATCATCGCCACAAGAGGGGGAACCGCGTTCGCGCGGATTCCCGCCCCTTTTTTTGCCCATTTTTCGGCTTCGACCTCTTCCATCCCTGCGTTTGTGAGCCGCAGGGAGATTTCCATCTGTGCAGTGGCCATTACAGGTGGTCCTCAGGGCACGCCCACTGGTTGGTTTCACAGGTCTTGCTGTGCAGGTAGGCCCGACCCTGGCGCAAGTCCTCTGCGCAAATCAAACTGAGGTCATACAGCTCATCTTCGGTAAGAGGCCCAGTCTTGACTGCCAGATAGTTGCCGTACTCTTTGACAGTGTTGAACTTTTTTGCTGAGGGAGACTTGACAAACATGTGCTTATTGTACCGGCTTTTCAATACTTACAACACCCCAAGGACTGCGCTTGGTTAGCGGCTCGTATTCAGGAATTGCGGTGTAGATGTTACGCTTTGGCACTCTTTCCCACTCTTTCTCGTATTTCATACGGTTCGCAGCCTCTCGCTTGTTGTAGTCAGCCGCATACTCAGGGTCTGTCTTTAGCCGAGCGTCGCGTTCTTTTATCTCTCGCTTCTTCGTGTCTTTAGCCTCGTACTCGTTTAGTATCTTAACATCGTCGCCAGTGTCAATGGCCCACTGTAGGGCCGCTCGCTCCGAAGGGGTCATCTGCTGTAGCGCCTCGGGAGTTGGATTGCGTAAGAATCTGCGGACAGCTTGAATATCCTTATAGAGCGCTACTTCATGTTTCAAGCGGTTAGAGTCATTTAAGTTAAGATTGCCCTTCCTTGCCTCGCTCTTTAACCTAGCCTCTTCTTGAAGTAGGGAATCCGTCTGACTCGCTTTGTATGTCTCGGTACGGTGCTTTCGCTCCTGTTTCATGTCATCGTAAGCCGATGCCTTAGCTCCGGCCCCGTGCCCCTCTTCCGGGATTACTTTACCCTCCCAGGTGGTCTTGGAGTTATGGCGTTTATATCCGCCCTCTCCATCGGGTATGCGTACTCGGGGTTTGTTGGCATCGTCCTGCTCAATATCCATAATCATCGTACTGCGTAGCCCTTCTGCCATCCCTCGCTCGTGGGCGGATGCGATGCGGCCTTTCTTTCCTCCCGAGTTAGGATTCCCAAAGGCATTGTCAAACTTGGGTTTAGCCCCCGGCTTTACCGGGGCCTCGCTTTTGGGTCAACGGGCCTCAGCGTCTTGGCGCCATAGGATAACTTGCCCTCATTCATCGCGCGGTTGCGCTGTGAGATTGAGGCATCCACCATATTGCGAACCTCGCGGGCGTTGCCGAAGCTGTCGCCCTGCTCCTGGCGGCGCTGGTCGAGGTCACGCAAGAAGTCAGCCTCTTCGCGCGGCGTCATCTCTATGTTGTGCTTGGCATACATCTGCTTGGCAGTCTTCAAGAGCTGGGCATCGTCCATCTGCTTGAACTCTACCGCCTGCGGGAACCGGCTCTTTAGGCCAGGGTCTTTGGCAATGAGTTCTTTGAGTCCATCCTCATACCCAGAGAGAACTACTACGATGTCAGGCCGCTCCTCGGCAATGTCCATCAAGGCATCCCTCACCTGGGAGGCGTAGTGAGAGTCTCCCAGAATCTGGTGGGCCTCATCCATCATAATGACGCCGCCATCTTTCATAGAGGCTGCCATCTGGTTGATGGCGTTGGCAGACTGTCCCGCGTAGTCACGCTGGATACTGGTAGGTGTCAGGCGCTCAAAAGTAGCGCTCTCTGGGAGTGAGCCGGTCTTCTGGAGCACTCCCAGTAGTTCTTTGGCCCCGGTGGTCTTTCCCGTACCTGGAGGGCCCATGAAGATAGCATTAGGTAAGCGCTGGTCTTCCTCAGGGACGTTCCCAGCCTCAATCTTGCCCTGGAGAGCGATGCCATCGTGGGCTGCTTGCTCCAGGTAGTCTCTCAGCTCAGGCTGCCCGACGAATTTGGAGTTAAAGGGCTTCATGGCGTCGTCAATCTGACGCATGGCAGCGGTTCTCTGCTCTGTTCTAGCTTTTAGGCGTTCATAGTCTGGGGAGTTAGCAGGACGCTGCTGGGCTTCCCGTAGCTTCTTGGGCTTGTCGCCGTCCGCGAGCATCTGGGCATTGGTGCGTCGGACACGCTTGGGCGTGCCCTCTTCATACTGCCCGTAGTTCTTGGAGCCTAAAACTGGGCGAGGGCTACCAGTTGCGGGCGAAAGGCTGCCGTAAGTCGCGCTTGGAGACGGGCTGTAGCTTGACATTCCGCCGCTTACCGCCCCGCCACTCATCGGGGCTTGTGCTTTTGGGCTGGCACCACCCCCGTAGGTCATCGGAGCTTTTCCTTGGTCAGCCCTAGCCGTGTGCTGCTCTTGCTGGAACTTCTGAGTTTTCATCAAGACTTGCTGGCGCTTAACTAGGTCATCTAGGTCAACATTGCCTAGAATTGCGGGATTGCCTTTCAGGTCAAGAAGCCAGGAGTTGATGGTAGCTGTTTGACCCGCCTTGGCCTCTGCGGTCGTCGCCGGGGCTGAGGCTGCCAAGCTAGACGAAATCCTAGCTAACTCCAGGTCAGTCGGAGGAGTCGTCCCCCAATCCTTTGAGTCGTGCGCTAGCTCCTTAAGTGCTTTGATAGACTCTGGAGTAACTGAAAGCCCTAGAGGACTTAAGATACCTCTAATTGGTTCTTCATTCTTCAATAAGGCTTCTTTAGTATCCTCTGGCGTAGAGGTTATCGCATAGCCCGGCTCAGCATCATACTTGGGGTCATGTTGGAAGTCCTTTAAAGTCTTAATGGAGGCTTGTAGGTTAGACTGAAATTGAGGGTTGATGGAACTAGATGCCAAGGCTGAAGCCTCTGATAAGAGCTCATGCATCTGCCCTCTGGCAACTACTTGACTTATGGCATCTGCTGGCGAAGTCTTTTCGGCTTTGGTCAGCATCTCAGCCATTACTTTAAACTTATCCTCAAACTTGCCATTGGCTGCGGGCCACCCCGAACGAGCTGTCTTGAGCTGGTTATATAGTGCCTTATCCCCCTCGGTAGCTATATTTGCTACCTTGTTCATGTACGCGGTGGCTACAGCCATAGCCTGCATTGGGTCTTTGCTGTCATAAGGCACTACCTTAGCTTGAGAGGTATCTTGCCCGGACGGTGAGGTACTGCTCCCTGGAGAAGCCGATGCAGGGGATACCACCTCATTAGGCATACTCTGATACTGCTGGGGTAGGTTATCCTTTGTATCCCACTGACCATAAGGCCCTACGTTGGGATTGAGCTTAGTATGAGGGTGATTCTTCTCATTGTACTCATTAGAGTACGCATCCCCGCGATAGTCAGGATTGTTGTGATGATTGGCCATCGAGGTAAAGGCCGCACTGTGCTTGCCACCTCCAATGGCTCCCTCACGTCCATAGCTGTTACCAGCAATGCGGTCATCATAATAACCAGCCATTGCCTCTTCGGGGTTATTGTAGCGAGGCATGACGTATCCGCCATCAGTCTTGTCAGAGAATACCTGACCAGCGCCGCGAGCGAACTTGGCATCTTCAGTACGCTTCTCTTTGCGCTCAGCCTTGCGGTCAGCCATGACTCCCGTGAACTCGGACATGTCGCCCTTGGAGCCACGAGCGGTGAAGTCCACATTGGAGATTTGGTAGGGATAGCGTTCTTTCAGAGCTTCCAGGGCTCCCGCGTATCCATTGCCGTCCAGGGAGAAGCGCAGGTCAGCCTTGGCCTGCTTGGCGTTCTCTACCAGTTCAGCGTATGCTTGGTTGTATTGAGGAGTACCTCGTGGAGCCATGTTGGAGGCTTGCTGCTGAGCCTGGGTAAGCTCTCCTTGTGTTAGGTTGTCGCTCTTTTTATACTCGTTAATGAGTTCTTCGTACCTAGCCTGGGCTTTTTCTGGGCCTCCGTTAAGCGCGGGGTTGAACTCACGCTCTGCGCGCTGTAAGAGTTCCCCCTTGATTTCTGGAGGAACCGGCACACGCTCAAGCTGGCCGTTCTTCACAGAGTCAAGAAGCTTGCCATAGTCCTTAATCATGGCAGCGTTCATCTTCTGATTGGACGCTCCAGAGAACTCCACCGAAAACACGCCAGAGTTGGATACCACAGTTGCCCTGGACGCCCCGGTGTGAACAGCCGCTGCGATGTCCTCTTCGGTCAGTCCTCCAGAAGTGCGGGTGCGGACGAACTCGTTACCTGGAAGCTTGTTGGCCTGGGTTTTCATATTGAAAGGCACGAAGTGGTCATTTCGCGCCCCTGAGCTTTGAGAGATTACCTGCCCTTCGGGGGTTATGATGACGCCCTCGGAGGGAGCAGTGCCTCCAGATTTGAGCTGTAGGTCCGCCAGAGTGGGGTTGGGGATTTTGCCCTGGAGGTACTCAATCGCGGCGTCTCGCCCGGCGTTGGGGTCTCCCTCGGCCTGTCGGACAGCGATGTCTTCCTGGAGATTGACCGAGGGAGTGCGCTCACGGCCAGAGTTCTTAATCTTGCGCCGCTCCATGCGAGGCATAACTTGACCAGCAATCTCGGCGGGGATGCCGGATTCAATGATGGAGTCAGCTAGCTCGGTTCCCACTTTGAGAGAGGCAGCTAACTCCTCATTTCCAGATGCGGCCAGGGCGCCCTGGGCACGGGTAGACATGCCATCCATCTGATTTTTCTTTTCTCGGACAGAGCGCCCCTTGATACCGTACTGGTTGGTGCCTCTACCCCCACCTTTATCGGCAAAGAACCCCTGTGCGGCCGCAAAAGCTCCCTTTGAGATGACTTCTTCAGCCTCTTCGTAAGAGATTAGCCCTTTAGAAATCAGGCCCTGGGCTTTAGACCAAGACTCTTCATGTATCCCCTGAGCTTGCTGTGCGAACAGCTTGCGATTAGCTTCCTGATGCTCGCCAAGTACCTCAGCGATGGCATACTTTTCAAGTAGGGCTTGCTCGTTAGACATGTTCTACAGTGTATCAGACGAGAAAAGCCCCCGCAGGGGCTTCTCTACCCGTAACTACTCGCAGTTAGTTAGGAATTATTTGCTAGATACTCAGCACTTAGACCAAAACCGCCAGACTTCCTACTGAGTGTATTTTTCAAGTCAGTCCGACCTGCCTTAGTCCTTGCATCTTTAAGTGCGGGTTTGACTACCTGCTTCATAAAAGAGGGCTTAATCATTCTATTCGCGGACTGCCTCTTCAATGTAGCCATGCTGGGGATATCTCTCAGGGCAGTTCCAAAGCTCTTAAAATTACTTCCGTGGTAGGGAATAGCTACGGCTTTGTTAACAGTCTCTACTTTTTGAAGTTTCTTATTCTTACTAGCTCGATGAATAGCTCCTACACCAGCGCCTACCCCAGCTCCAGCAAGGCCTACGCCTGCTGCGCCCAGCGCGGTTCTACTTGCTACCATTCTGTTCAAGTTCCTAGCAGCTTCGGCACGCCCTGTAGCAAACTTAGCTCGGGCAGCCGCCGTTTGCGTAGGGGATGCTCCAAGTCTCTGCATATTTCCCAGAGCAGTATTAGATAGCCCATCTATCAGGTTCAGCCCCACCCTCCGGCCTTTTGCCGTAGCTGCTCCTACAGTTGCCCCTCCAACAGCGATACCTGCTCCGCCTCCTATGGCAGCTCCCCGAAGTACTGACTTCTTATACCCTTTTCCTCTATCTGGCTGTTGTTTTGACACCATATCTTCTATCCTATCTACTTGTTGTAATACTTTTTGATTTTTACTTCTAGCTCTTATACGCTTTACTGCATATTGCGTACCAGCTAAGGCAGCAGCTCCTCCTACAAAGGCACCTGCTCCTCTTTTTAACCCTGAGGTAAACTCAGATTTTTTAGATACAGTATCCTTCTTGTTCTTACGGGCATGTACCGCCCCTGCTGCCATTAAGCCAGTACCAGCAGCTATCCCCATAGCGCCGCTGGGGCATATAGACCTCTTATAGGTAGAGGCAGTCTTAGCTGCTCCATGCTTGGCCGCATAAGCAGCCTTAAATTTCCTCTCTCCTGTCATATGGATGCCTAGAGATGTCCCCGTCAGAGCAGCTCCGGTGCCTCCAAGCACCGCAGCTTTTTTCTTGGAAGATTTTTGTGACCTAGAGGCAATAGCAGCTCCCGTAGCTGCTCCTAGTACAGGGGCTCCTACCATTCTAGGGATGTATCTAGCTCGGTCTACCTTATCCATAGAGTCGGCATATCCACCTAAGGGCTTAAACGAGGTAACTTTTTCTTTAACCCTATTTCCGGTGGCGATGCGATTATACGTATAATCTAAAGGCTGGAACATTTTTGTAACTAGGTCAGAGCCCTGCTTTTGTTGTTTCTTCTTATTATAGAGATAGCGTGCGCCCAGGGTCCCTCCTGCGATAGCCAGAGCAGGTGCCATCGCCCCCCCTGCCGCTTTAGCTGTACCTAAGATACCATGCTGCCCGGATAAGCCCTGCATCTTACCTTTTAGAGCAACTTCCGCTGTTGTCAGAGTAGGTGCTTTAGCTGCTGCAATACCTTTAGTAGTGTGAGCTAATTTATCATACTGCATAGACCGAGCTATATTAGCACTTTGAGAGGGAGTTACTTTTGGCCGTATAATTTGCCCCTCGTGAAGCTTTCTCCTGACTGCCACTCCCGTAGCTCCTCCAGCAGCCCCGCCGACTGCGGCTATTGACAGCTTCTTAGCAGATTCTCTAGAGTCATTTTTGGAAACCTGTTGACGTTTCTTTTGGCTAATCCGGGTAGCCACCCCTCCTGCAACTAATCCAGAGGCAATGGCAGCTACGGGAGCTCCCGAGGGGCATATGTTAGTCTTATAGCCCTTTAACGATCCAAACTTGGTCGCATGTTGCTGAACACTGCCTTTCATCCAGTTACCATGATCTACGGCAGAGTACGCTCCTAGACCGGTACCTGCGATAGCTGCCCCTCTTGCTGCATTTTTAGATGCGCGTGTAGGTTCTTTCCCCTTTTTCGAGCTTCGTGATTGAATAGCCTTGGCTGCCCCAACTCCGGCGGCTGCTCCTAGCAAAGGCGCTGCTACTGTACGGGTATTATACCGACGCCTGTCTGTCCCTCTAGTAGCGTTAGATTGCCCTGGTGCATAGAAACCCTTATTATATGCTCGTCCTTTATTCCCCCCGACAAGCGAGGTAATTTCAGGGCGGGGGTCGTGACTACGCGCTGCGATACGGTTCACCCTATAATCTAAGGGTTGGTAACCTTTAGACACCTGCTGTTTTTTATGTTTAATATGGCGAGCTCCTAATCCTATGGCTGAGCCTGCTGCTAGGGCTCCGCCGCCAATAGCTGCTCCTTTAAGGGCTTTGAAATGCTTAGCTTGATAGGGTACAACAGACTTAACTCGTGAAGGGTCAAACCCTGCCCTATGAGCAGCAGTTACCTTAACTTCTGGCATTGCTGGCATGTTCCTAGAGCCCAGACGAGTCTTAATGGGGTGCCGCTTGACATACTTAGCAGAGTTTCTTACATGGTCAGTTAGGGCTTCTTTAGTGGCTTTTGTCTTAGCGTATGCATCATGGTGAGCTGCCACAGTAGCGTTATGAACCCCTCGATTAGTAAGGGTAGCAGCTTTATGCCCTGCCATGCTAGCTCCTGCCAGGGTGCCTCCAGTGGCGATGCCCGCAGCGCCTAGCCCGGTGGTTAAGTGTCTCTTGTCTTTTTTCTGCTCAGACATTAGTAACTTATGTCCTTAGGTTAGATTAGATTAGTTGAAGACTGGAGAGTTGGGGCAGGGCGTTCTTGAGCTGCCGTACCAGGTCCTCTAGTCGGGCGTTCTGGCGCTGAAGCTCATCGAACTGCTCGACCTGATGCTGGGCCTGCTCCTCCAGTTTGATGACGGATGAGCTGAGATTATGGGCTACTTCGTGGAGTAGCTGGTCATTCTCCACGGTCTTGAGGATGGGCGCGGCATGGCAGTGCGTGGCCTCTACTTTTTCTAGCTGCCGGGCCTTGTGCTTCCAGGCTTGAACGGTGGGATTTTCCTTGACTTTCTGGGGTCTAAAGGTGTTCTGACTCACTTAACTCTCCTACGCTGTTGTCTTGTGGGCTCTTCGCCCGCTGCTAGGGTCAATACTACGTCAGTTAGGGCCTCTAAGTTCTCATTTAGTTTGTCGAACTTGGCCTCAACGCGGTCGAAGTCATCACGGAGGTTCGTGGTGTGGTTATTCGTGACCTGTTCCTCGATTTGCTCTGCCATCTCAACAACCTTTTCCACCTTTTTATGAGTGCGCTGGTTGAGGTATTGCGTGACTAGCGTGATTACAGCCGTGCTAGCGACTAATTTGATTATTGTCGCCCAGTCCATGCCCATTAGGGTGCTAGGGTCAAGCTCCATACCACTCTCCTACCCAATTCCGTAGTTCTTCATCACTAATAGTGCCGCATACCCGCTCATGGAGCTGTGAGTAATTGCTGATGGCTATGAATCCACACTCATGCTCAAGGCCAGACCACTTCTCGCCCTCGGATGTGGTGCCCTCAACTATCTTCCAGGGCTGGTAATGTGAGGTCATTTACCTAGGATAGCAGAAAACCCCCTCCCCTTGTGGGGGAGAGGGCTGCTGTCGTGGGCGTTAGGGCTTGTCGAAGCAGGTACAGGTATCGGTGTCTGAGTCCCAGTCACACCCACCTGTCCCATTGGGTCCGCCGCAAGGGCCTTTTAGGCCAATAGGGCAGCCTTTCATGGCTTGTATCCGTACTTCATGGCCATCTCTTGCGTCATGGCGCCGTTCATTCCATCTACTTCGAGTCCGGTTCTCTTTTGGAACTCCTTAGTCCACGCCTGGGTAATTGGCCCGTACCAACCGTCCGCTTCGAGCGGTTTACCGACGACGCGCTCATAACCGGGGAATGTCTTTTGGAGGAACTCTTGCCAGACTTTGACATTAGGATTGGGATTCTTCTGTGAGCCGGGGGAGAGGGGGTCGGTTGCAGGGGCAGGAGTAGTCGCCTGAGATGACTCGGGAGAGCCTTTCAGCTTCGCCACTGCCGCTTTCACCTGTGCTGGCGTCACGCCTTTCTTTATCTCGAAGTGCATATCGTCTGGTCGGCTCCAGTCTGCTCCCCATGTCAAGATACCCGAAAGCTCTGCGAGGATTGCCCGGATGGTGATTTGCTTGGGCTTGCTAAACGTGTCTTTCTTGCCCAGCGGATGTGCGGGTGCGTTGAAGTCAACTGCCGTCCCGCTCGCGTGATTACTGAGGGAGTTGCCTCCGACAATCTTGCGGTCTGCCCATCCCCAAGAATGAGCGGGGTTGATGGGTTCGACTCTGGCATGGAACTGGTCTCCTAAATACTGAAATACAGTGGCCACGTCACCGGGCAGTACTCGTCCAGTGATGTGATTGAGCTTATAGCTGGGGGCTTTGGTGATGTGCGGCCAGCCATTTTGTGAGGTTGCCATGCTGTCAGTGTATCAGACTAAACCCACCCGCCGGAGGAGGGCGGCGGCTTGGGCTTTGCCATGCCTATCTGAATATGCGCCCTCTGAGTATTATGGGCGAGTCCATTGGTCGGGTCGCGGAAAGAACCAGGGCTTTGAATCTGCTGCTTTAGTGCCTGCCCTCGCTCAATATTGGTACCGGCCTTGTTTCCCAGCTTAATGGCTTTCTTGGGAGTAGGTCCAGTGCCCCATGACGTAGGCTTGACATTGGCTGATAGCTGCTTGCCGCGTGCGATTTGCTTGGCGGCCTTACGCCCATACTGTAGGGTTTGCGCGTTAAACGCCTTACTAATGCCCCATGCTGATTGTTCCATGTGATAAGGATACAACAAAACCCCCTCTCGATGTGATTCTAGAGGGGGCGGTTGCTACAAACCGTAGATTAGGTTACCACGTTACGTCAGTCTTGGCAACTGGGGCATAGTAGGTGTCATCGGGAAGCACTGCCTGGATGACAACTCCCGCATCGTTGGGCTGAGGGGCGCTGACGAATACGTCGCGCAACTCTTCGGTGATGTACCCACTCCCATACATGAATAGGTCACGGTTCTGCCAGAAGTCATAGTAGTTTTCCTTACCATCCTCTGGGATGAACCCGAACCCGTCATAATAGACTACCGTATCCTCTGGGAACTGTGCGGTGGTAAGCGCTTTCTCAAGGTTGTCTACATGCAGGTCTAGGGCATTGAGTCGCTCTGAGACAATGTCTACATACTCATCTAGGGTGTCTACATTCTCATCTAGGGTCTGGAGGCGCTTGTCCAACAGCTTCCAGTCCCAATCATGATCTACGCGATTCCGGTCAATGCGGTCCTCAAGGTAATCAACCTTACTGGACAGGTGATGAAGCGCCACGCACAGGGTAGTGACAACGGCGAATAGGACGATGGTGGTGATTACGAAGACTGCGATGGGCATTTCTTTCTCCTTGGTCGGCAGACTTTGATTGTCTGTCTCATTGTAGTGGTTGGGTTCTCGCGGGCGTATGCCGCTGTCACGAATCGACCGGTGATTGAGCACCTGTGGGCAATGCGCGTGGTACTGTGCTCACGTCGTGGGACGATGCAGGTCTCTACCATGCTAGGACCCCTGTGACCATGAGGATGCCCACTACCAGGATGAGTATGTAGGCGAGTACGTGGTTCATGTTGATTTTGATGTCCAGGGTGGCATTATGGCGTGCGGCATTATCGGCCACAATGACAAAGCCGATGATGGTGAGTAGGATGGCCAGGGCTACGAAGCCAATCAGTATCCAGCCGATTACTAGGTGCATTATTTCTCTGCTTTCTTCTTGCTTTGTGAGGGCTTACTGTCAGATGAGGATTGCGGGGGAGAGTATTCCTCGCCCAGTTCACCAGCCTTGAACGCTTCCCAATCAGCTAGGGCTTGCTCAGCGGCTGTCTGCTCTTCTTGCTCTTGAAGAGCCTGCTGCTCCTGGGCCTGCTGCTGCTCATACTGTTCGCCCTGCTGCTGCATCTGCATTTGCTGTTGCTCGTTCTGTAGGCCAGGCTGTTGGAGCTGCGCCATCTGTGACTCTTGCTCCATGTCTTTCATCATGTGGGCCTGCTCCGCCTGCTGTTTCTTCATCTCCTTGATGTCCTCTGGCAGTTCGGGCAGCCCAGCGGCATTGCGGATGAACTCCTCCAGGTCAAGGTCGGGGAACCACTCCACACCGAGAGCGCTCAGTCCGGACATGAACTGTACCAACTCCGCTAGGTTGGGGTTCTCGACGTTCTGGGGCACTAGGCGGGGCATCGGGTCAATCTGGATGCCATTGAGCTTTAGTAGTTGTGGGATTGCGTGGCGGTTGAACACCTCGGCAATGGCAAGGGCTAGTGAGTTCAGGCCCTGCTTGAAGATACCAGTCTTGGATACGTGCATCGCATAGCTGCCAGTCTCGGTCTGGCCCAGTTTGATGAAGTCCGCCAGTACGGTGCCAAGGATGGCATTGTCGTAGCGGTCAATCACTGGCTGCATGTCGAATTGGCGGGCGCCACCGGATGACATAAGCTCGAACTCGAACAGTGGCTGCTTGGTATCGCGGTCGTATTCCATCGGTAGCACCAGGCCATCGTGCTGGTCACGGCGGATGTTGCTGACCATTTTCTTGAACTGCTCGAATAGCTTGTTCTCTTTGGTGCCCTTTGCGGCGTTCATGTAGTGTGATGGCACTCTACCAACTGGCATACCCGCCAGGTCACGCTCAATGCCGATTGCCTCAATCTCCTGGAGGCGCTTCTTGAACATGTAGCTGGTATAGGCAGGCCTGAGCAGCGAGGTGCCCTCGGGGTTGTTCTTCACTGGGCGATATCTGAACAGCAGGGACTTGGTCATTGGGATGAACGTCTGCTTGAAGTGTGGAGGGGCGAGCTGGACCATTCCCAGCACATCGCCCTCTTCACTAAATACCCAGCGGTGTAAAGTCTCTTGGGCGCGAATTGCTATCTTGCGCCAGCCTATCTTGTTATCAGAGTGAGTTGATTTGCGTGAGGGCTTATCCTCGAATGGGCCCACTCGTTGTTTGTAGGTTATCTCAAAGAATGACCAGCCATAAGTCAGGCATGTAAGGATATTGTCTATCAGAGTGGGCCAAGAGTGCTCCATGTCCTGCATACACTCTTCAATGAACTCTTGTGCCTCTATATGCTCTGGAGTAGTCTCCATAGCCTCTATGCGCCACTCTAAGCCCTTTAATAGATGAGTGATTGTAAAGAGCATGGCGGCTATAGTGGGGTCATTCTCCATCTCCCGGTATATAGCGACGGCTTTACGGCCTTTAAGCGCTGGAAGGTACTCTTCACTGATTATACCCGTATTGCGCTTAAGGCCTGTCCAGCCCAGTGTCTCGAATGGGGGGATTCTAGAGGCTGACTGTATTTCCTCGATGTCATTGTTCTCAGTCGAGGTGACATCGTGGAGGTACTGGCGGTCTATGGACATAGAGGACAGTATAGCCTACTTAGCGCCACATGAGCGCGACGACTGCTCCCGCTATCTGCTCAAGAGTCCAGTCGGGCTTCTTGGCGAGGTCATTCCTGAGCCCAACAATCAGGTCAGCCTGGGCTTGCTGCTCGTACATAAGCTCGTTGATGTCGGACGTGTTCTCTATGCTATCTACAGTGAGAGTTGCCAGGTTAATCAGAGCCTCGGCCAGATTGTCCATTTGTTTGGTCAGATACTCTACCCGCTCGGCATGGTCACAGACACCGTCTTTGCCATCAGCTCCGTCTTTGCCCTTTGGGCCTGGCATGCCCATCAGTCCTGGGGCACCTGCCGGGCCCTCGAACCCTCGGGGGCCTTGGCGCTTCCTAGCGCGGTCTAGTTTGCGGTCTAGTTTGCGGGCTAGGCGCTTGCCCTTGCGGGTAAGTTTGTACTCGCACTCACATACTTCGAGATGGAGCAGGCAAGTGTCACAGAGGGATTCGTCGAGTTCCCAGGGTTTTTCAATCACATCGGCCAGGGTGCCGGGGAGTGGGTAACAGTTCATGGCTTAATTTTGCCCTTGCGCTTGGGCTTTCTGGCATATTTGTCCACTTGTGCTTGCTTGTCTAGCCGCATTTGTTCTTGGACAATCTCAACGTACTCAATGATGTGCTTCTTGGTGAACTCATGGGGCATCTTGTCTTTCTTGGCCTGGTTACACTCGAAGCACGCGGGCACTATGTCAATGCCGCCCTTGGACTTGGGTATCCAGTGGTCGCGCGTAAGCTTGACATTGGTGCGGGAACAGTAGACGCACAGCCTACCGTAATAGTTGATTACTTTCTGTAGGCTGTGTGAGGCTCCCATGATGCTACTGAAGAGTCTCTAAGTAGTCCATGATTGAATCAAGTCTAGCAGTAAGCTCCTTGATTTGTTTCTCCTGACGCTGGGCTAGGACAACCAAGGCGGCAGGGAGTCTTTCATAGGCTACTGTTTGTAGAGTATCATCATCTTGGTATATAGCAAAGGCAGGTAGGACTTCTTCTACTTCTTCGGCAATGAAGCCCGGTATTCTCCTAGTAAGTAGCGCATGTTCAAATGAGCTATCGTCAACCTCTTTATTATTCCTTTCTGCTTCTTCTATAGCTTCTAAGGCATTAACATAAGCGGCTTTGTCATACCAGGTGACTGGCTTTAGTTTCAGTACTCCCTCTGCCCAGTCATCATTATCATAGTCTAAGTCTAACTTAGCACTTCGGATAGAAGAGGATACATGTAAAGCTCCAGTGGATCCGTTTCGATATAACCCTACAGAGGCTGTAGAGCTTTCTATAGTCTCAAATAATACTCCACTTCCTTGAGTAACTACTCTATACGAGCCCGGTGCCGATAAAATCAGGGCCTGACCGTTTGTGCCGAAATATCCATTAGCAGTCATATAAGCATTTTTGGTCCCATCTTGTGCTACTACACCAGGGCTCCTACTAATGGCATCAGCTCGTAAATCAGCATACAATGAATTAGATTGCTGTGCTCGTATGGCATGTGTATTTATATCCATCCAGCAGCGATAGTCACCGGAGCTAGTTTGAATACGCTTGCCCGTGATGGTACCAGCTATCTGTAGGTCTCCTACTGTACCATTTTCTAGTTTATTTCCATGTACGGTCCCATTCTGAAACCATCCTCCAGATAAATATCCAAAATCGGCGCTTCCGGCTTGAATATTTTTAGCCAGGACAGTCTGAGCGGATACCGTCCCAGAGAAAGAGCCCGAAGCGCCATCTAGTTTCCCCTTGAACACACAATCAGTACCAAAGGTAACTACAGGAGTGGTTCCGCTCATTGTCACCGTCATGCCGTTAGCTCCTCCGATTTGTGCGGTGCCGTCCGCGCGTAGTGAATGGATGGAGGCTTTTTGAGTTGAATTGGCGTTTGCTCCGTTGGGGTGGTACACGAACAGCCCCGTGCCATTAGCGGACGCCCCTTGAGACATGATTACACCATAATTATTCGAGCCAGGGGACCCAGCCGTGGGGCTGGTCTTTACTGATGCACCAATTACCTCGCCACCTCGAATTACTGAGCCTACGATATTGGCACAGGTAAGGTAGCCCTGGTCAGAAGGGGCTGACGAGTGGGTAGATGTTCCTAGTATTTCAACTACTGCTTTGCCCGAGTTATTGTATACGGCTATCTTATTATCAGAAATCCATATACCCCTAGGAGAGCCAGCTACTGATGACCGTGTCCTAAAGGTTACTTTGTTGTCCTGACCAGTTCCTCCGTCTGTATCTGCTCCAATTATGCCTTCTCTAATTACTACCCCATTAGAGTTTATCTTGACTATATCACTATTATTCTTATATTGCGCTATCCCTGCTGCGTTTAGTACTAATCTATTAGGGGCAGTAGCATGTCCTGTCTCTACAGAGGCTAGATAAAGTGCGGCGCCCGCAATGGTGCCTCCGGTTATATTGGGCGAGGTTATTGACAGATTAGCGGCTAGGTCTCCATTGAATACGAATTTTTTATTTTTGAAATCTAGGGCTAGGCTATGTCCACCGCTGCCCGCGTAGGCTACAAATCCTTCTTCATTTATGAGCATACCCACGTTAGCCGGTCCTACCGTTTCATGGGTCTTGAATGAACCCCCGATTATCGTAGTACCTCGAATGGTGCCAGAGGTTATCTCCAATGCCTCGAACTCAGGTGCAACTAATTTGGCCCCTGCTCCCATCCAGACGTTACCAGTAGCTGCGCTGATGGTAAAGGTAGGGTTACCTGCTGAGTTATATGCCATAAACTGTGAAGATGTAAGCCGCAGGCCTTGTGCGGTATGTACGTGGTTAGGCTTCTCACAGTCCTCTGGGTTATTGGTACAAGCCTTAGTCTGAATGACAGCGCCCGAGATTACCTTACCATTCAGGAAACGGCCTTGGACTGTATTTGCCGTGACCGTATTGGAGGCTAGTTCAGCAATAAATCCTGTCTCTGACCAAATTTCGTGGGATTTTAAGGTTTCTGTGTCTATGATGATGGCATCTAACTTGCCTACCGTAATCTTGCCAGCGTCAAGACCTGCGATGATGTGATGGTTACTTACAGCTCCGGGGGCGATTTTGTTGTGGTCTATCGCATTATCAGCGATACCCGCGCCGGTTAGGATTAAAGGTTTCCATGTCAATGCCATGCGTCTAGTCTACCTTACCCGGGTTTTGTGGTAACAAATATGTTTTCTATTCGGTAGTCCTGTGCATAGAGGAGCCATATGGGGTTATTATTTTGGTAGAGCATCCCGTGGGGTCGGTACTCTCCATCAACAAATAACCTAGTGGGGGCAGGTGTCCAAAGCTCTACCCAAGAGGACCACTGGCTCGTTCCTCCGTTGCCTCTGCCTCTACAGCTAAACTCATAGACTGTATTAGGAATTAAGTTTGCTATGTCGTAATAAGAGTAATACTGTAGGCCACTATAGGTGGTTACTGCCTGTGTTGCTTTATGTCTTAATTGCCAGTCTACGTACAGAGTAGTGGTAGAAGTCTGTCGTACACAGCTTAGTCTTGTGGAATAAGATATATTACTAAGGTTGAATGTAAAAGGGTCTGTTGTGGATAGTGTAGAAGGATTATAACACTGCAGACTAGTAGGAACTCCAGGGGCTCCCGCTGGGGGAGGGGTAGTAGTTGCAGCACTTGTAGTGACTGTAACTAATACAGAGGTATGTACATTTGTACCATTAAGATACTCTCTAGCATTGACCCAGTAGGTAGTACTAGGGAGTAGCCCTGTAAAGGTTACTGTTTGAGTTGTCGTACCAGCGCTCCCTAAGCTAAAGGCAGTACTTGGCCGATAGTTTATATCATTCGCATTATTAGTGGTATAGAGGCCAAAGGTTCCTTGATTTCCATATCCATTAGATATCGCCCTTACTGTAACTGAGTCAGAGGTACGAGCTGTCTGTTCTATATTATACATTAGGGAGAATTAGTCCAATAGATGTTTTGAGGGTTAGCACTAGATAGCGATTTGGCATTTGCCTGACTCGAAGCCCAGATGACTTGTACAGACTGACCTGCTGGTCCTTGTGCTCCAGCGGAGCCGTTAGTACCCGCAGGGCCGCGAATATTGCCTTCCCTAGTTACGCTAAGATTATTAGCTGAGGTTCCAGATACCTTTAGAATTTCTCCAGGTGAGACATTTGCTATTATCATTGTTTTAGTTGTAGTACCTGTATTTATAATGAGATCCCCAGCTCGTACCCCTAAGTTCCAAGCATTCGAAGAACTAAGGGCAGTGGAAGATTCATAAGGCCATATACTAGCCCCCGTATCTCCTTGGGGTCCTTGTGCTCCAGCGGAGCCGTTAGTACCCGCAGGGCCTACTGGTCCTGGATTACCTGTATCCCCTTTGTCTCCTTTGGCTCCCAATAGCCCAGCAGTGCTGACCTGGGCTACCGTAACCGAAGTTTGACTGGATACCGCCGTCACGCGCCCATGACGATAGGGCGATGCGGTGGAGAACACTATGTCATTGACCCTAATAGTCTTCCCGACCGTAGCAGCGGTTGGATTAACTGCCACGGCGGTAGTAGAGGCAGACGCCAAGGCATTTGCGGTAGTCCAGACCGTTAGGCCATCCGCTCCCGTGGCGCCAGTAGCACCGTTTGTTCCGGAGGTGCCGGTATCGCCCTTGTCACCCTTGGGCCCTACGGGGCCAGCTACCGTGGAATTGGCGCCCTGAGGTCCTTGGGGACCCTGTGGACCCTGGGGACCCTGTGGACCCTGAGGGCCGGGTACTGTGGAGGCAGGACCGGCTGGGCCTTGAGCTCCTGGGGTTCCAGCAGCACCATCGGCTCCGTTTGGCCCCGGAGGTCCAGGCACTTCAGAGTCAGCTCCTTTGGGTCCTACGGGCCCTTCGGGTCCAATAGGTCCTTGAGGACCGATAGCGCCTGTAGCCCCTGTGTCTCCTTTTAGTCCTTGGGGCCCTGTGAGCCCTGTGAAACCTTGGATGCCCTGAGGTCCTTGACTACCTTGAATGCCTTGGGGTCCTTGCAGGGAGGCAATATAGACCACAGTGGCTTGAGTGGGGGAGGTTACTTCAGTTACCTTGCCATACCTACCTACGCCTTCAATATGGTGAGAGATGACTAAGTCTCCTACCTTAAGAGGAGCATCGCCCGCTAGGAGGATTGTCACGTTTGTCGTAGTTCCCGTAGTGAGTAAGGTTGCCGTGGCAAACAGCGAATTACCGGCTAATCCAGGTAATCCTTGGGAGCCTGGCAACCCTGGAGGACCCTGAGGCCCGGTCTGCCCTTGTCCTCCAGTTGGGCCTTCTGGGCCATCATTACCTTGAGGTCCGGCGGGGCCTTGAATACCTGAGGGACCTGCGGGTCCTGTAGGCCCTTCTGGTCCAGTGGGTCCAATGGGTCCAATGGGTCCTTCTGGCCCTTCTGGCCCTTCTGGACCATGCGGTCCTTCAGGTCCTTGAAGCCCTTTGGGGGCTGCGAAGGTTACCCACTCAGTGCCCGTCCACATGGTCATTGCTGCCATTAGCCAATCTCCCTTACTTGTATGCCATCCCAGTGTACGTTCACCGTACCTCCTGACCTGTGCCCATTCCACAATCTTACTGTTACAGAACTATTGGTCGCCGTAAACTCTATCTCGTGATAGTGCCAAGTATTACTTTGGGTGTTTGGTGTCTGCGGAGATAGGTGCGAGGTCGAACCGTCAATGATTTCCATCCGTCGGGCCTTGGCATTGATGGATGAGTTAGTCATGCTGTTGGGGCGTTGTAACCACCCCGAAGCCCGGTAGCGGCGTCCCGGTGTTGTGACCACTGTGGTCGAGGCATGGGTATCATTGGAAGACCCTGATACCGCGATAACTAGAACACGGCTACTAACGGGGGAGGGTATTGAGGCCGTCCAGGTGCTTAGCGTACAGTTCGCGCCTACCCATCCAGAGGTATTGGCAAAGTCTTGGCCATTTGTGATTAGGTTCGGCCCTTCTGGTGTCATAAACCAGTAGAACTCGCTCCATCCACCCGTCGCCATCGTATTTACACCCTGTACCCTAAACCCGTAAATGGAGGCGGGGTTAACATTGACTGACAATTCCAAGTTCGACAGATTATTTAGGTCTTCTGAACTCATCGTCTGGTATTCGGCAACCGACGTGCCCGCTGGCTCCTTGCGGAACCGCATTGCTTGGGCTTCCGTGACAAGGGGGGCGGAGCTACCATCGAAGAAGTAGGTGTCCGTCGGAGTTCCGCTGGTGATATCTTCGATGATTACCGAATCCCACCACATAGGCTGACTGGCCCCTCCCGTTGCATTAGGGAGCATGGGATAGAAGCGTAGGTTGCCTCCCGCTCGGGAGTTACTAGGCACCGTCCAACGCACCTCATAATCCCAAACCCCCGCTTCGTTGGGAACAACCGAAACCAGGGTATGCCCTGGGTCCATCTCCCCGCCCGATGAGTTCAAGCATACGGCCATGATGGCCTTGTTTTGGTGTGAGTTGCTGGGGGAGATATTGGACATGGGGGTAAGGATGCGGGCCTTTGCCCTCATGCGATAGGTACGACCCGGCTGGTGGTCGAACGCCACTCGGGCAGCGGCGTCGGTAGCGCCCGAACCTGAATACTGAACCTTTAGGGATTGACGCCCCTCCCCCGAAGAGGACCACGAGGCATCCCTGCTCCACGTACATTGTCCAAACGCGGTTATGCCGTCACTGGAACCGAAGTCTGGATTGGTGAACAAGTTTCGGCGTGAGACTTGGTAGGTGCCCGTGGCCCGATACAATCGGACGATGTAAGAGTTGGTGTTTTCAGTGCCATTCCACGAGCAAGTAGCCAAACTCCCTAATGACGTAGCGGATAACCCAGTGGGCGTGCCGGGGATGATGATGGGTGTCACGACCGAAGCTGTCCGAGTATCGGAAGACAAATCAACACTGGCTCCCCCTACATGCTTCATGCCGATGGTTCCCGACGGGTGCGCCGTTACCCCCACCGAGTAGGTGGTTCCGGGGGACGTAGAAAAATCGGCTGAAGTCGAGTTCACTATCGTAGGTATCGTTGCCGGGTTGGATGCCCATAAGAGGGTGCTACTGGCAGGGAGGGTGGAGGATGCCCTGAAACCGTAAGGCGACAAATTAGTTATGGATATTGCGCTAGGCGTGGGGCGCTTCAAGGCTACGGGGAAGGGCTGACTCCACCTATCGGGTAATTTGGCATACCGCACCCTGACATAGTTCTGGGCATAACTGGAAAGCGAGACTTGTAAGTATTGACTAGGACCAGTATTGCCTTGTATCTCCGCCCCACTAAAATCGGTTGAAGTAGATACTTGATACTCCAATGAGCACGTTACGAGAAGTCTGTCCAGACTCAATGCAATCGTATTGGGATTGGCAGTCAGGGCGCCTCCAAGAATCACGGGAGGACCTACGTCTGGCGCTGTCCTGGTTAGATGGAGGAATACCACCAACACCCCTGCGATGTAGAGTTTAACTTCGGAAGTATCCCCGTAGTGGGTCCAGTAATACTCAATGAGTCCTTCTTCTTCCTCTATAGCTACATACCAGGTATTTCCGCGCACTTTTGATATTTCTGCCTCTAGCAGCTCCTCGCCTAGTATGACGACCCATTCAGAGTTCTGTTCGGACCACCAAGCGCCAAACCACGATTCGATGGGAAGGTTCTTAACTGGGTCGGGTTTACGCCATACCACTTCATTGGCAATGATGAGTTCACAAACCGTCGTGTTGTTTACAATAGCATCAGAATATGGGAAAAGGTCATGTGAGTTCATGGCGGCGAAATTCTATATCAAAATCAATAAAACCAGGGATTCGTAAAGCACTATCGAAATAATCAACAATTTGTACATCCCCTCCGGGAGAAGTCAATATCAACACTTCGGCTTCTTCATCGAACTCCCAAGTGAACGTGGCAACAAGGGTATCTGAGCTTCTAAAACAAATATACCACTGTACCGTTCCATCTTCAAGAAACTCTAACCAATATACACTAAAGAAATCCCGACATAAATCATCTAGGTCTCTGTGTAATATTTGTTCAACAGGAAAATCATCAAGATTCATTGACAATGCAAGCCAGTAAAGCGCCTGAACTGCTTTGGTATCCCATACGTAATTGTTTATCCGCCCAAACTCATTCCAAATTTCACCCAATTCATCCATTTCTTCTGGGGCTTCTTCAAACCAAAGGTCAGCCCAAAGGTCAGCCCCTATACTTGGAGGTTCTGTTGCCTCATCCGAGTAATCCCCTACTCTTAAGGGGAGTAACACCCGTTCATTAACACTGGTGGAGGCATTAGGGGCACTTTCCCAACCGTAGTAATCCACATATCCATAACTAGTGGCGGCGGCGGATACTAAACAGTCTGGAGTATCACCATCAAAGTAGGAGGTATCCTCCGTCACCTCCTCTGCGATGTCCTCGATGAGCAGATTGTCGTACCAGACGGATTTACCGATGGGTGGTACTCCATAAACCCGGATACCCTGCCCTAGGGCCGTGAATTGACCTGTGCCAGATATGGGTTCGGCGCCGATTTCCGTTAGATTTGGGATGATAGAACCGAGGTTGGCATAGCCCGTGCCGTCGTGTGTTACGCGAATGGATTGGCTTAGCTGGAATGGGTCCGCTGCCCATGCAGTCAAAGCGATTCGGTAACTGTTCCCAGCAGTCAGATTACTTGGCGCAAGCCAGACCGAGTTATTGCCTGAATCTGGTCGGTAGATTCGGGCCGACCGACCCCCACTCGCTGACCAGCGGGACGACGAAACAGCACACTTGCTGCCAGAGTCCCGGCTTGTGCCCGGTACTCCCCGCCCCCGCAGCCACGGCACGCCGTCCACGTCCTGTATCTCGAAATCGGGGTCCACCACGATAGACGGCGAGTTATTCGCCGCGCCAGTCCAGATAACCTCGCAGCCCGTGAGCGGCCCATCCGTGATGCGCGCGGCTCGCGCGGTAACGGTGGGCACGTTACCTGGCGCGGTGGCGTCGGCGGCGGGCATCGGCCAGGGCGTTGGGAGCGCGGCTTCGCCCTCCATGATTGTCCACCCGGTAGCGTCTAGCCAGTCTCCCGCTTTCATCAGGTTAGCGTCTGCGGCATTCAGGTAGGCTCTGACTTCGTTACCTGCGCTACCCTGAAAGGTGGCGGTCGTCGTCCAAGTTATCCACTGCCACTCAGGCGTAAGCACTGTTGCAAGAGTTCCGCTATTTTGGTGAATCCTGATTTTAATGGGTGCGCTTGATCGTGCCCAGACGCCGAAGGTGTACCGATTCCCGATATTAACGGCACCACCGCCCGATGAGTACAGCCCGATGTTTCCGCTCGCGCCGGTCGTGTCCTCCGTTTTTATCCATCGGTGATAAACGGTGGGGCCGCGCGGCGGGCCGTCACCCTCATCTCGGTTGAACTCGGTGCGGTTAGGAGCGGTTGTCGAATTTCCTTTGCTGACCGTTTGCGGGGTTCTGTGAAGATTCACCGCTTCCGCGTAGTACCGTTTCCCGCCAATCGTCCAGATGTTCGGGTCGGCGGGGTCAAGCTCGCGCACATTCGCCCAACTGCTGCTGACGGCTTCGAAGCTCGGGTTGGTGGCGAGATTGCGGCGGGTGATTCGAGGACCCATTTCAGCCCCTGTTTGAGCAAAAATATCCTCCATCGTCTCCGCGACAATTCCGAGGTCCTGAGATAACATCCTAACCTGGTCACGAGTTCGTACTCGCCAAAGCCCGGTGATAAGACATTTTTTCTCAGCACGGAAATAAAGGTTTAGAGGATTATCATCAGGCTTTGGAGGCCACTCTCTCCAGGGAACAAGAATTACGTTGGCGTTTTCTCCATCTTTGCCAATGATTCCATCGGTACCTTTTTCACCAGGGGGTCCTGGTATGTTAGATACTCCGGCTTCTCCTTTATCCCCCTTGTCGCCTTTATCCCCCTTGTCACCTTTGGGTAGCCCAAAGGCCATAGTACGGGCTTGCTCGGTTCCTCCGAGTGTTATCGTGGGAGC
>JGI24703J35330_11748798_pt1 | contig 37378 bp, 32 predicted proteins | sample TergutNt197P1_FD_35330 | JGI IMG/M metagenome (IMG submission 35330)
ACGGGAAACGTTCGCCTGCGGCTCACTGTGCGCCTATCGCTCACCACAAGGCATTTTACGGCGTGCCGTTATTTTTGAACTCTTGATTCGCGTTTTAAATAGTATAACACGCAAGGGAGAAAAAAAGACCGGTGTGGGCTTGTTATGCCTATGTACATTTTGATGCCCGGTTCTTTGGTGCAGGGGAGATGGTTCATCTTTCGGGCTTTTTCGGATTATAAACTGCACGCCCACAGCCGGCCGGTTAATAACCCCCCTTCAAATTTTGTGTCGCAATAATATTGTATGAGTCATGATTTTTTTGTTGCGTGTCCTTCAAAAACTATATTAGAAATCAAACTCATGGTATACTGGGGTGGTACCCGCGAACCGAAACATCAAAGGATGATTTTTGTGCTTTTGCAAATGAAGGATATACAAAAAGCGATTGGCGTGGAAGAAATTCTGACAAGCGTTTCGTTCATGCTCGATGATAAAGAGAAGGTCGCGCTTGTTGGTGTAAACGGTGCGGGGAAAACATCGGTTTTTCGGCTGATTACAGGAGAGTGGCAAGCGGATGGCGGCGCAATCACAAAAAGCAGCGGTTTAAGAATCGGTTATTTGCCGCAGTTGAATGACGAAAACGCGCCCGGCGGAACACTTTCCGCTGTTCCTTCCGAAAAGGAAATAACCCTTTACGACGCATTGGACAGCGTATTTTTGCCTCTTAAAAAAATGGAGGCGGAAATACACGCGCTGGAAGCATCAATGGGTTCGCTTGCGGGAGAAAAACTAAAAGAGGCATTGAAAAAATACGATGCATTAAGTTTTCGTTTTAAAAACGAAAACGGGTATGAAAGTGAAAGCCGCTTAAAAGGCGTGTTGCGCGGGCTTGGTTTCTCAGAGGAGCAATGGTTGCAAACCTTTGCGTCGTTATCGGGCGGGCAGCGCACCCGCGCAATGCTTGGAAAGCTGTTGTTAGAGCGCAGTGACCTTCTGCTATTGGACGAGCCCACAAACCATCTGGACATTGAAAGCGTAATCTGGCTTGAAGAATATCTTCGTGGTTTTCCGGGCGCGGTGTTGCTTATTTCCCACGACCGATATTTTATCGACCGCGTTGCGACAAAAACTATTGAAATTGAAAATAAGAAATCCATAGTATATAATGGCAACTACAGCTATTTTATTGAGAAAAAAGCGACTGACCGCGCTTTGGCAGAAAAGGCATTTGCCGAGCAACAAAAGGTCTTAAATCACCACGCCGATGTAATCAAAAAAATCCGCTCGTTCAAAACGGAAGCGGCACTAATTCGCGCAAAAAGCCGCGAGAAGCTTTTGGATAAAATTGAGCGAGTAGACGCGCCCGACCACGACCCCGCAAAAATGCGCCTACGTTTAAAACCGCGTTTAAACTCCGGCAACGATGTTCTCTTTGCCGAAAACTTGGCAATGAGTTTTTGTAAAAAAGATGAAAAAGATAATCAAAGCGAAGAACCACCACTGTTTGAAAATATTACATTCGAGTTAAAAAAGGGCGATAAAACCGCATTAATCGGGCCCAATGGTATTGGCAAAACCACACTTATAAAAATTCTGGTAAACGAGCTGCAACCCACTTGCGGAAAAATCCGCGTGGGTGTGAATGTTCGCGTCGGGTACTACGACCAGTCCCACGCTTTTTCGGCAGAATCGGAAAAAAAGACGATTTTTGAAGAAATTGCCGATACCTACCCACGGCTTTCACAAACAGAAATTCGTACAACCCTTGCGGCGTTTATGTTCATTGGCGACGATGTGTTTAAGCCAATTTCCGCGTTGTCCGGCGGCGAACGCGGGCGTGTGCAATTGTCTAAAATCATGCTTGCAGGGGCAAACTTTCTTGTGTTGGACGAACCTACAAACCACCTCGACCTTTTTTCCAAAGAAATCCTTGAAAGCGCGTTGCGTGAATTCTCCGGCACGCTTATTTACATTTCGCACGACAGATATTTTATTAACAACACCGCCACTCGCGTATTAGAGCTTACAAAGTCCGGCATAATTGCATATGAAGGCAATTACGATTATTATTTAGAGAAACAAGCTTCGTCGTTGCCAACCGGCGGCAAGCTGGCAGCACAGCCGGCAACAAAGTTGTCCGTCGAATCTGCCTCAAAAGAGTCTTATTTACAAAAAAAAGAGCGTGAATCCCAAGCACGGCGGAAAAAATCCCGCATAGAAAAACTTGAAGCCGAAATAAACGAAACAGAAAATAAAATAAAAATCTGCGATGCAAAATTGGCAGACGACGAAATTAATCGCAACGCAGAAGCGGCACAAACCGTTTTTGCGGAAAAAACAGAGCTTGAGGAGATTTTATCAGCCCTCTATGATGAATGGAGCGAAATAGCATGAAAATGGATAGAGTCGTAAACATTATGATGTATCTTGCCGGCATGGCATTTAACTTGGCTTTGATGGCACTTGTTGCGTTTCTTGTGCTTAGTTTTTTTAATCGCGGGTTTAATGCGGGGCGCGATTTTGCAGACGACATGGTTTCAGAGGGGACTTATTACGAAAGGGAATTCCATATACCCGAGGATGCATCAGCATCTGAAATTGCCCGCAGGCTTGAAGAAGAGGGCATTATTCACAACAGGTGGTTGTTTCAGTTGGAGCTTTTCCTAAGAGGTGCATCACGCGAATTTTCTGCGGGAACATATGTAATCAACCTAAGCATGAATAATGTAGAAATCAATCGCGCCTTGCGCGTGCGCCCATACGAAGCCGCACCGCATGAAGTTATAACAATCGCAGAAGGAACAACCATTCGCGAAATGGCAGAATATTTTGAAGAACGCGGCTTTTTCACCGCCGAGCGTTTTATCTATGTAGCACAGTACGAGCATTTCAGTTTTTCCTTCCTTTTAGACGTTCCCGAAGGCCGCCCCAATCGTTTGGAAGGATACCTGTTCCCCGACACCTATTTTATCCCGGTAAACCCCTCCCCAAGCGACATCATCATACGCATGTTGCATAATTTTGACCAACAATTTACTGAAGATTTCCACAACCGTTTGTATGAATTGGAAGAAGCAGGCAGGGGAATGTCCATCGACGAAGTAATAATCAAGGCGTCTATTATCGAGCGCGAAACGCGCCTTGCCGAAGAACGCGCCCTTGTTTCCCAAGTAATACACAATCGCCTTGCGCAAAACATGCTTTTGCAAATGTGTTCTACCGTAAAATACTTGATGGACGACCCGCCACTCAGATTACTGAATGTTCACCTTGCTGTTGACACGCCGTATAACACTTACATGCACGCGGGCTTGCCTGTAGGGCCTATAGCCAACCCCGGCGCGGCAGCAATTCAAGCCGCATTATGGCCTGCCGCAACGGATTATCTCTTCTTTGTGCTTAGGGATGAAGCAACAGGCGCGCATCATTTCTCTCGCACAATGGCAGAGCATTACGCCGCCCGCGACAGATATTTGGATTAAAAAAAACCTAACCGCCAAAATACGCCATAGGGTTTCTGTGTACACCATTGTGGCGAATTTCAAAATGCAAATGGTTTCCTGTGGAACGCCCCGTTGTGCCAACATCGCCTATATGTTGCCCGCGATAGACACGTTGGCCTGTTGAAACACGATTTCGTGAGTTATGCGCATAAAGGGTGCTGTAACCGTCGGCGTGGTCGATGATTATATAGTTGCCCCAGCTCGCGCTCCAACCCGCGAAGCGTACATATCCCGCCTCGGCGGCATTAATTCTTCTGCCCGACGGCGCAGGAAGGTCTATACCACTGTGAAAAGCCGTGCGCCCCGTGAAGGGGTCCGGCCGATTACCGAACTGGCTTGAAACATAACTGTGTCCGGGCAAGGGCCACGCAAAGCTGTCAAAGCTGTTTAGCGTTGCAAGCCTTTCGTTTTGCTCGGCCTGACGAGCGGCTGCCTCGGCGGCACGGCGTGCATCTTCTTCTGCGCGACGAATGCGCTCGGCTTCGGCAAGCTCTGCATGAAGCCGCGTTTGTACAATCCCGAATTCCAAGTTAATCGCGTGGGCTTCTTCCTCGAGAATCGCTAAAAATTCGGAATACCTTACCGCGTCTTCGTGCAACGCCGCAAAAAACACCCTGCGTTCGTCAAGCCTTCTGTCTATTTCAATTTGTGCAAGTTCTTCCCTAAATTGCAAATCAAGCATGTGGGCCCTGTCGCGGCTTAATCTCTCTGCGTTGGCGGCAATCCGTTCTTCAGATTCATCAAGGCTGTCGAGAAGCTCCCTGTCAAACTGCGTCACAACCCTTATAAATTCCCAGCGTGTGAAAAAATCGCTAATGCTCTCTGCCTGAAAAAGTACTTCCAGCAGCCCAACCGAACCCTGCTCGTGCATATCCCTTACGCGCTCACGCAGAATTTCCATTTGCAAATCGCGCTCTGTGCGTGCAATGCTTAAATCCTCTTCGGCCTCAGCTATGCGAATTTCGGTATAAAGCAGTGCAATGGTAATGGCTTCCAATGCCTCATTAGAATCCGTAATCTGCTGGTCCAGCTCCTGCATCTGCTCCATAACCACAGACATCTCAAACTCTGTGCCTGCAAGCAGATTTTGTTGCTCACTAACCCTTTGCCCGGCTGCCCTGCGTGCGGCTTCCAGCTCTTGAAGTTCTTGTCGCGTAGCCTGTGAAGCCCCCGCGTGCAAGCTTGGCAAAAACGGCAAAAACGGCATAAAAAATAGCGCGACCAAAACCAACGCCACAGATTTTTTTCTGAAACATCCCCTCATAAATATCCCTCTTCTATTTATCATCGCAGATGCTTGAGTCGCCATGTTGCCGTGCGCAAGCACCGCCGTGCGCAAGCACCTTTCTTAAACTTTCAAATGACGCTTAACGGAAGTAATAGAACCAAGAAGCCCGATGAATACGCCAAGAATAAGAGCAAACGGGAGGACGTAGCGCATGATATGCTCTTCGGGCAGAAACCGAATGAAGCTTAATTGCGGGATGTTGCTGATGGCATCAATAACGCGGCTGTAACCAAACCAAGAAATCACCGCGGGAATCGCGCCCCCAAAAAGACCGATAATCATGCCTTCAAGGACAAAAGGCCAACGGATAAACCAGTCGGTTGCGCCAACGTACTTCATTATATTTATTTCAGTTTTTCTGGCATTTACGGTTATTCTTATGGTATTTGTTATGATTATTATGGAAATTGCGGCAAGAATCAAGACCAAAATTGCAGAGATAATTCTTACGATGTTGGATATTGTCGCAAGCATTGCGGCAAAATCGGCGCGGCTGTCCACTTGCGCGGCACCATATGCGCTAAGGTTACGCAGTGCAAGCTCAACTTCGTCGTGGTGCATAAGGTCGGTTAGCTCTACCATAAACGTGTCGCGCAGGGGGTTGTCGTGTTCCAAGCCTGCAACAGCGGCTTCGCCAAAAATGTTGCTCATATTTTGCAAGGCTTCGTGGCGGCTTACAAAGGTTACGTCGGCAACATGGGGCAATTCTCGAATACGCTCGCGCAGTTGGAGTTGTGCGGTTTCGCCCAAATGCTCGTCTATGCGGACGGCAAGCTCCATCTGCTGTTCAAGTTGCTCCATAAAATACTCAACGTTCGCGCCGATAATATAAAAAACCGCAACAATAAAGATGCTTGACGCCACCGCAAAAATTGACGCAACAGACATAAAGCGGTTAAAAATTACGCTTCTTGCTGCCTCGCGAAAGTAATATTTAATGGTTCTTGGCTTCATCCAAAAAGTCTCCTATCTCATGCTTATACCAATATTCCTTCTAACAGTTGAATCTTTGCGGTCTTTTTGCCGCAATACTGCGTCAACGGCTCCTAGCTTGCCTTCGGGCAAGCGTCGTCACCGTTTCCTTGTCTTGCAACAAAAATCCTCGCAAATATTTCAACCGTTAGAAGGGATATTGGTATTAAAGCCGCCAACATCTTGCACAAGCTCGCCGTTTTTAAGCGCGACAACGCGCTTTTGCATGTCATCAACTATGTCGTGCGCGTGGGTTGCAACTACAACGGTTGTACCCCTGTCATTAATATCTTCAAGCAAAGTCATAATTTCCCAAGCAGTATCCGGGTCAAGGTTTCCCGTGGGCTCGTCCGCAATAAGAAGCGGAGGACGATTAACGATTGCGCGGGCAAGCGCGGTGCGTTGTTGCTCGCCGCCGGAAAGCTGATTTGGGTACGCCTTGGCTTTTTTTTGCAACCCAACAAGTGCCAACACCTGCGGCACTGCACGCCTTATTTCGCGGTTAGTAGCTTCAACAATTTGCATTGCATACGCCACATTCTCAAAAACAGTTTTATTCTTCAGAAGCCTGAAATCCTGAAAAACAACACCCATCTTGCGACGATAATATGGTAAGTTTTTGCGTTTTATGTGAGTAATGTCTTGGCCGTCCACAAAAATTTGGCCGCCGGAAGGCTCAATCTCTTTCAAAAGCAACCGCACAAGGCTACTCTTGCCCGAGCCGCTTGTTCCCACAATAAACACAAACTCGCCCCTGTCGATAAATAAATCAAAATCGCAAAGGCCTCGCGCTCCGTTTTCATATATTTTGCTTGCTTTTACCATTTCAATCATGCAGGTTTCTCCTTGTAACGCGGGGTTAGTACGATTGTTTTTCACCCCTGTATTGCATGTATCTGTTAACCATAAGGGTAATTTTGAAAGTGATTGCATCGGTAAATTTGCGAAGGTCGAGACGTGTCATTTTTTCAAGTTTATCAAGACGGTAAACAAGCGTGTTGCGGTGGATGAACAATTCGCGAGAGGTTTCCGATACATTAAGGTCGTTTTCAAAAAACTTTGTAACTGTTGTAAACATTTCTTCGTCGATGTCGTCGATTTTGAAGCCTTGCAACATTTCGTTTATGAATATGCGACAAAGGGGCATTGGCAACTGATAGATTAAGCGGCCTATGCCCAAGCGTTCGTAATTTACTATTTGTTTTTCCACCTCAAAAATTTTGCCCACTTCTTGCGCAAGGCGTGCCTCTTTGAAACTGGACGAGACGTTTTTAAGGTCTGTAACAGCCGCGCCGATTGCAACATAAACGCGGTTCATTGCCTCTGTAGTGAGGGTGTCTACTATTGTATTGGCAATTTGCTCAATTTCATCGGGGCCGTCGCGTTCGGCAAGTTCTTTTACCAAAATGATGCTTATTTCGTCCACGGCAGTTACAAAATCCTTTTGGCGGTCAGGGAAAATCCCGCGCAAAATTTCCACCGCGCTCATGTCTGTGTCAATCATTGTTTCGATTAAAAATACAACACGACGCACGCCGTTTTCTATGCGCAGTTTTTTTGCACGGCTGTAAATATCTACAAGCAACAGGTTATCCAACAATAAGTTTTTAATAAAATTGTCTCTGTCAAAGCGTTCTTTGTATGCCATCATCAGTGCTTGAATATGAAATGCCGCAATTTTGCCCACGCGAAAAGCGTCTTCGTCGTCCCCGTGTACTACAAGAATGTACTCGGTTATGCCATTGTCAAGCACCTTAAAATACTGGCTTCCCTGAATAAGTTGGTTTTCTGCGGGCGATTGAATCACGCTTTCCGCAAATGCAAGCGGCGTCTGATTATTGTCTGCTTCGGTGGTGGCAACAAGCTTGCCTTCGCGGTCAATTACAGTAATTCCCTTGCGCGTAATATTTTTCAAACCGTCCACCGTGCTTTGTAAAATTTGATTTGAAATCACTTGCATCAGCCTCCTTGGGGCATCCTACCCTTAGGGATTTTTCAGCACTCCCTCCTATTGTAACACGATTTTTTATAAATTCCACTGTTTTATGACAAATTTTCTATTGACATTTAACATTTATTAAAAATATTGCGGGACTTTCTCCTAAGAGTTTCTTTTGTTATAATTCGGAAAAAAGTCAAAGGATGAAAAAAATGCCCGACCACATACACACCATTCCCGTACTTGATGCCCTTCGCGCCCCCGGCGGCTGTGCGTTTTGCGCAATGGCGGATAAACTTGAGCATGACGCAATCCAATTTATGATGGGCCCTGCGTACATGGAGGACGATGTTCGTATGCAAACAAACCGCACGGGGTTTTGTGCGCGGCATCTGGACGCGATGTATAAAGAGCAGAATCGCCTTGGTTTGGGGCTTATGCTGCACACTTATATGCAACAACTTAACAAGGATACAGACAGTATTATAAAAGGAAGAATTCCCGTATCATTTTTGGGGAAAGACCGAAGCGGAACAACTTCGCGGCTAAAAAATCATTTACAAAGCACCCATGAAAATTGTTACCTGTGCAACAAAGTAGACGGAACATTCGAGCGGTATGTTGACACATTTTTTTATTTATGGGGAAAGGGCGGAGACGACGCAAGGCTGATTAAGGCGCAAAAGGGGTATTGTATTCCGCATTTTATTGTTATTCTGTCCGGGGCAGAAAAACTGGGACGCAGCAAGCGAGAAAAATTTCTTGATGAAATGTTGCCTGCGCAACAAGAATTCATGCGCGAAATGGAAGAAGACCTGGAATGGTTTACTTTGAAATTTGACCACAGAAACGCAGACGAGCCTTGGAAAAACGCAAAAGACGCTCTTCCGCGTGCGCTCGCGCTTTTGGGAGGCAAAAAATGAAAAATAAATTACATGAATCCATTTGTGCCGAAGGCAGGTCGAAAAAATGAAAAGCTTTTTAAAAAAAGAATGGGCAAAAATGTCCGAAATGAGTGCGGCAGAAAAACGATGGTATCTTTGGGAGTATTATAAATTGCACTTTTTTGCGTTTTTTTCTATTGTATTTTTTATCGGGTACATTATAAACATACGGTTTATAAACCCGCCAATGCGCGATTATATGTATATTGCATGGGTTGGCGAGGCACTTCCCCATTTTCAGCTTTTAGAAATAGGCGAGCAACTTTCTGTTATTGTGGAAGACCCCGAGCGGCAGATTGTTTCGGTAACGGATTATTCTTTCACAGACAATCCGCAGGTTAATATGGCATTGCAAACGCGGTTTATGGGGCTTTTGCAGATGGGCGCGCTTGATGTTTTCATCACAACAAGAGAGGGAGTGTACGGGTTTATCGAGGAAGGATTTATAAGGACGGTGTACGATGTTACCGGTTTTCTTGCGGAAAATAATCCGCAGGTTTACAATGAACTGGAGCTGTTTGTTGTTGAACCCTATGCCGCAGCAGTTTCATTGGAAAACTCGCCTTTTATGCAAAGGTTGGGCATTGACACAAGCGATTTGTATTTGTGCGTAGTGGTTAACACCGAAAGATTTTACGAGATTTCTAAGGCCTTGGAGGTGCTTTTTTATGGGGCATAGGCGCGGGCTTTTTTTTATGCTTGTTTTAATCGTATTCACAGTGTTTTATGCGGAAGTGAGAGGGCTTTTGCTTTACCTTGGAGTTATTCCGCTTTCTTTGCTTTCGTCGCCTTGGTATCTTATTTTTCATTTGTGCGTGAGGTTTTTATTGCCGCTTGCCCTTTGGCTCGCACTTTTTAAAGAAAAAATCAAACAGCACTTGCCGCATATGCGATTGGGGACTTCAAATATAATCTATATTTTTTTCATAAGTATCCTTATACAGCCGGCTATGATGTTTGTATCTTTTTTTACCTCTGTTATTTTCCGCGTGCAAAACGACGTGCCTGTACTGTTGGAAAGTTTGTTTGGCACAAATCCTTTATGGCTTGTAATTTTGGCGGCGGCAGTTACCCCGGGCATCGTTGAGGAGGTTGTTTTTCGCGGGTACATTCAATCGGTGTATCGGCGTCGCGGGTTTTGGATAATGTTGTTTATGAACGGGTTTCTTTTCGGAATTATGCATTTAAATGCCCATCAGTTTTTGTACACTTTTTTGATGGGAATTCTTTTTGCGTACATGGTTTATGCAACACGAAGCATTCGCGCAGGGATAATCTCGCATTTTGCAGTAAATGCTTCGCAGATTACACTTGCATACGCCGCTTTGCAAGCCACAGAGTACTTGGAAGCAACCGAGGATTTTAACATTGACGGCGCGCTGGATTACCTTGCCGATTTGGACGCGGAACTTGTTACAATGGTTGTAATGCTTGGAATGGTAGCGTTTATTGTTATTTCCGCAAGCGTTGGCGCGGTGTTTCTTTTCCGTGCATTTGTGAAGCATAATCGTAAAAGAGCATCAGAGTACGATGCATTGCATATTAATGAAGAAACTCATACCGATGTTGTGCCGCTTTCAACCCGCGACCGCTTGATTGATGCCGCATTAATTTTGGTAATAGTTGTGTTGTATGTATTTATCGTTTTTGTCGCAAGATAAAAGGAAGGCCCGACCTCAGGGGGGGTGAGGTCGGGCTTTGAGGGGGGATATTTAGTTGTTCCCTAAACAAAAGTTTAAGGTCACAATAATAATATTTACCATTTTACACGAAAATATACAACATGCCGGAAAAATTTTTAGTAAGGGAATTGTAAAGTTTATTTCCTTACATCCCCTAAATATATTTCATTTATGTCATTTATTTTACAAAAAATAAAATAATCACAAATGTTCAATAGTTAATCCATGTATGGGGCTGTTTCGCAAGTGTATAATCTCACAAAGCCTAACATTTTGTCAAAGTAAAGGAGGAATTTATGAAAAGATGCTTTCTAAAGCGCGTTATTTCGCTTGTTATCGTAGTTACTCTGTCGTTGGCTTTGCTTTCTCCCGTGGTTGTTTCAGCCGATGCGCAGGGTTGGCAAGCCGTGTTGGATTCCCCGTATTTCGGGCCTAATTTTGACGGCGGCGGCGCGTTCACAGGTCAAACCTCCACTGCAAACGGTATTTTAATTGTTCGCACGCCGGTTGACCAATTTCACAATAATCGCGGCATTGCAATAGATGTTGCAGGTTTGCGTGCTTTGTACGGCGGCTCGCCGGACATTGTTATTGAAGGCTTTATGGATTTGGCGGGCATATCCACGCCCCCGTTAAATATGGCCGTTACGGGAATATCCGGTTTGCGCGCCCCAATCAACCACGACACAGGCGAATTTTCATTAACCATAGTGGGCAGTGCCGACATCGTTCTTCCCGATTGGGCGGCCGGCGACGGTAATACAACCCCGTTTATAAACAGCTCCAGAAACGGCATTACAACCGCAGGCATCGACTTCGACGACCGTACCCCCGTTATATGGTACAACCCCGATTTTACAATTACAGGCATAACCGTCGGCAGCCAATCAATTTTTGAATTGCTTGCAGACGGTGCGGCCGAAAATCTTGATGAAATCGACGAAACCCCCGAAACCGTTGAAGAAGCTCCGGCGGCAACCCCTGCCCCCCCCGTTGTCGCGCCTCCCGTTGCGACGGGTGCATTTCCGGGCAACATTGTTTATTCGCTTGAACTGGATTCAGTTGTTCAGGGCTTATCAATAGGGGCATCGGGCACAGCCGAGGCAATCCTTGGAGACACGCCTTTCCTTATGCAGGGCGGCGACCCTACAATCACCGTTGTTGCAAACCCACTTGGCGGTAATGCAATTCTCATATCCGACAGGGCTACAGATTACAATTCAATTGATATTGTAACGGCAGCTTTAAACCTTTCGGACGGCGTTTATTCCATTCGCGTGCGCGGAAGCATAAACGGTGGCGCGGGCTTCACAATAACAGGTTCGGAAAACCCTTGGGGTTGGCTTGGTGACTACGTTTGGCCCGACGATAACGGAAACTTCCAAATTATACGCTCGTTCACAACATCACAGCTTGAAGCCGTTGGCGCGTCCGGCGCGATAAGGCTTAATACGTCCGGTTATGAAAATGACTATACAATATACGATATTACAATCATAAGCGGAATGAATTTTCCCGCACCCGCACAGAATATTGTAAGGCTTGATATAGGAAGTGCCTCTGCATGGATGGCAGGCACGCCCGTCGAGCTTGACTACCCGCCGTTTATCGCAGAGGGCAGAACAATGGTTCCACTGCGTTTCGTGGCAGAAGCCATGGGCGCGACTGTTGGTTGGGATGCCGCCGCACATGCGGCAACAATTGAAGCGGGCGAAATAAGCTTGGTATTGCCTGTAGGCGTTCCGCTTCCCGATGATATGGGAACCCCTGAAATAAGGGGCGGGCGCACATTTGTGCCGCTCCGTTTTGTTGGCGAAAGCCTTGGCGCACTGGATATCGGGTTTGATGCAGGGGCAGTAACAATCCTCCTTCCCGCAGGAATGGGCGCGCACGCAGGCGAAGCCGCCATGAGTACTGGCCCGTACACATTCAACTTCACCCCGGGGGAACATGCCGAAGCAAGCGCGTTCGGGTTCTACGGAATAGACGTTGACGGACGCGGCCCGTATATTGAATGGCAATGGGGATACAGTCCCGCAGGCGGTGACCACGGCGGCGACGGTTACGTTCTCCGCGGCCAACACATTGGCACAGACCCCGAAGGAAACTCCTTCTATCTTGCGCAACGCAACAGCCTGCGCATAAACTTCCCTCAACCCTTGGCATACGGCACAACCTACGAAGTCTCAGCTTGGATTTTTATACCCTCCGACGATACTGCCGGGCTGAGTGCAGGCCATGGTAACGTGCGCGAAGGCAAGGGTCCCACGTTTTATTATCCCAGTTTCCTTGTAAACATGCAGCCCGGCAACGAAGAATTTACCTTCCGCGCCGAGGGGCAAAACCGTGTTCCTTTGGACACTTGGTACAATATCACTGCTACCATTGCATACGCTAACATTCCAATTGACTATATAGACCTGCGTTTCCACGGCAACACATGGCAAAGCTACCCCGATGTTTGGTATGTAGACAGCATTACCATCACCCCGGTGGGCTAAACCTATAGCAACAATGAAGAATGCATCTCTGCGTTCTTCGGTAACATAAAAAAGCGGCAAAGCCGCGAAAATAAAAAAATGAAGGGAAAGAGAAAATGAAAAAGTTTTGGATTGTATCACTCATTCTTGTAGTAGTTCTTGCACTTGCAACCGCTTGCGGCGGCGGAGATGACGAACCCGCGGCAACACCAACGCCAACACCCCCCGCGACCGAGGATGTTGTTACGCCCGGCGGCGATGCAGATGAAACCCCCACTGAAGTTGAAGTAGACACACCAACCGAAGTTGACGAACCCGACGAACCCGAATTTGTGCCGATAGTAATGCCCGCAGGCGTTGTTTATGATATGTCACTTGACAGCCATATCCAAGGTTTGGACGCAGGAACAGTTGGCGGAGTTATGATTTTCTCCGGCACTCAATTTATTATGACCGCAGGAAGCCCGACATACTCTATTGTTGAAGGCCCTTACGGCAATGCTATTCGCCTTACAAACCGTGAATACGACTGGAACGGTATTGACTTCGTAACCGAAGACCTTGGCTGGAATATCGCCGCTAACAGCTACCTTATGACCGTAACCGGCCACGTTGGCGGCGGCGGCGTAGGCAGAATCGGCGGAGCAGACGGCCCTTGGACCGAGTTTGTAACAGCACCAAGCGATGATGACGGAAACTTTGTTGTATCCCTTGTACTTGATGCAGATTTATATGCTGAAGCCGGTTCTCGTAACCAATTCAGAATTCAAACAAACTGCACATTTGACCTTACAATTTACAATATAACCGTTATGCCTTACGGCGAAGGTGCAGCAGCAGCAGATGATAACGGTGCTGATGAAGACGAGGACGACGCTCCCGAAGAAGTTGCTCCTCCGGTAGAAGTTGACGAACCCGTAGCAGCAGCAGGCGGTGTCGTTTGGTCACTTGCAACAGACGGCGCGTTCCAAGGCCAAGATATTGGCGATACAGGCAGTGGCGAAGCAATCTTTAACCCCACACCTCACCTTGTAAACGCAGGCGGGTTTACCGCAACCGTTGTTGCAGGCGTAGGCGGAATTGGCTTTGAAGTTTCTAACCGTACCGAATATTGGCACGCAGCCGACGTTCTGTGGGCAGATTTAGTCCCCGACTACGGCATTGACTTCTCTGCAAATTCCTACACAATCACATTCACAGGCACAGCCGCCGCCGGTTCTTACATGGTAATCGAAGGCAGAACTGCTCCCTGGGATAACCAATTGGCTACACTTACCACCGACGGCAATTTCACAATTTCTGCAACACTTTCCGATGCTGCATTCGCAGCCGGTTCTGAAGGTAATGCCGGTTCATTTAGCACAGGCGTAAGAATTCGCCCCAACAACAACATGGACCCATACTCCATTACCTCAATCGTAATCACAAGGAACTAATTTAACAATCGCAAAACTTTGAGGTTATTATGGGGGAAAATTTTTAAAATTTTCCCCCATAATTTCTAAATGTAGGCGGAGTAAAACGAAGACCTTCTGTTTAAAAAATCTGAAAGGAATACAAAAATGAAAAAGCTTTTAATTTTAGCAGTTGTATTAATTTTGGCCTTTGCTGTTACCGCTTGCGGTAATGACGACGATGGCGATGACATTGGCGATGCAGGCGATACCCAAGTGGCAGACGCCGGCGGGAATCAGGCAGACGAACCGGCAGATGAGCCCGCAGACGACCCTGCCGATGACCCGGCAGATGAACCCGAGCCGGAAGAAGAACCCGAACCGGAAGAAACCGGACTTCATTATGGATTTGTACGTGACGGCGCAGGCGGTTCTCACTTTGTAATAGTAATCGGCGAAGGCCCGGACGTTTGGCCGTATGCACACAGCCAAACATATGGCGGCCGTGCATTTGAACCCATCCCCGGCGCGACCTACCGCATAAGCTACAACGTAACATCTGACGGTGACATTGGCGCGGCAGGTTGGCGCGTTCGTTGGATTACCGACCCATACTCCTATCCGTACTACACCATGGCAGACGGTGAAGTAGTTAACAATTTCCCCGCCGCACCATATCCGGAAATTGCAACCGTTATTCCCGCGCATTTTAACGTGGATGTAACTGTTGGCGGAACTTACACCCTCGTAGTTGATGTAACCCTTGACCCCGACCAAGGCTATGACGAACTTATCGGAAATATCACCCTTCGCGGAACGGGCGGCAACAGCGAATGGTTTGCAAACTGGGTAACCGTTGAGCTTCTTGAAGACGGCCCCGGCAGTGACCCGGTTGAAACACTTGTTGATTGGTCTCGCAGATAAAAATTTTTAAAGGGCGTTATTGCGAAATATATACAAGCGTGTGAAGGGGCTGTTTTGTTAAAGTAAACCCAATGTTCCATTGGGTACTTTAACAAAACAGCCCCTTTTTTACGTTGACCTTGATAGGGTGCCTTTAGACTTTCGCGATAACTTAAAAATGCGGTGAATTCATGGAAATTATAATTCTGATTCTGTTTATTTTTGTTGGTGCAACTGCAATTGTGATTCATTCAAATATTCAAGGGCGCAAGAGGATTAAAGCAAAAGTACTTGATAGCTTTGGAAAAGTGCCGGATAACGACGACTTAAATTTCGAGAGTATCGCGCTGTATTCGCAGTTATTAGCCGAAAATGACGAGAAAAATGATTTGCGTACAGATAATCTTACTTGGAACGACCTGGACATGGATAAAATTTTTGCACGGATTAATGCATGTTTTTCGTCGGTTGGCGAGGAGTATTTGTACGATTGTTTGCGACGCCCAAAGTTTAATGAGGACGAACTGTTAACAAGGGAATGTCTAATCAATTTTTTTGACAAAAACGCGGATAGCCGCTTTGCGACTGCATTTGCCTTGGCTCGTGTGGGCAAGGAGGATTTTAACGGAATCGCTTCTTTAATTTGTTGCACGGAAGTAAAATTACTTTCGCGCCCGGTGCTTTATAAAGTTTTGGCGTTGTTGCCCTTGATTTGTTAATATCGAAGCCCCTGCGATAGGGTATTTTGCCGTGATGATGAGTTGTTGTAAGCGTTTATTGAAAACAGAACATGTAAACACTTTGCCGATTATTCAAAACTTGCAAAAACCCTATAGTCTTTTCAAAAAGGTCGTGTCGAAAGCACCGACAAAAACCAGCGCGATAAGCGATGATGTTGCCGATGCTTTTTGGCAGTATATCAATATATTGTTTATGTATGACGTGCGGCATTACAATAATTTTATGGGTATGATTGTAAGGCACAAAGAGGATTTTCACGAGATTTATCGCATTATTGGCGAGCTTGAAACCGCACTTACTGTATTGTCGTTTCGGCAGAGCTTGCCCGCATTTTGCTTGCCTGCATTTAATAACGAAAACGCTTTGAAAGTCGATGAAATCTTCCATCCGCTTATTCACAAACCCGTTAAAAATTCTGCAAAAATTGTATGCGACAGCCTGCTTACGGGTTCAAATGCATCGGGCAAATCAACGTTTATTAAAACCCTTGCAGTCAACGGGATTTTGGCGCAAACAATTTACACATGTACGGCAAAACATTTTGTTACGCAGTTTGCTCATGTGATTACGTCTATGGCAATGCGTGACAATTTGCTTGGTGGCGAAAGTTATTTTATCGTCGAAATTAAATCCTTAAAACGTATTCTGGATGCGGTGCAGAAATTCCCATGCATATGCTATATAGACGAAATCTTGCGCGGCACAAACACTGTCGAGCGTATTGCCGCCTCGGCGGCGGTGCTTGGTTGGCTTGCCGAACGCGATTGCTTATGTATTGCGGCTTCCCACGATATCGAGCTTCGCAAATTATCATTTCTGCGAGAGCGTAATAACAGGCAAAGTCGTAGATTTTGATTACAAACTAAAACATGGGCCTTCTGCCACACGCAACGCAATAAAACTTCTGGAAGTTATGCAATTTGAACGGGAAATTGTAGAGAACGCATATGCTTTAAGCGAGGGTTCATCATGAGCCGGACGGCGGAACAAGGCGAAAACACGGCATTCCGCCCTCTGTCAGGCTTCGGAAAATCTCTTCGGAGTCTTCATCGGGAGGGGTGGTTGGCGGGCAGAAATACAAAACGGCGATATAGTGGCCATTGTTCGCGCCATTGATAATTCGTTCGTAAAGACCGGCGGTTAGATTGGCGGTAAAGATTACGGCGTTAATATATCCGGAGGCATCGATTAGCGCGGAGTTTAAAATTGACGGGCAACTCATGGCTGTTTCGGGTGCAAAACGAAGCTCGGCGGCGGTTTGGTAAATCACGTCAAATTCTGCTGCTGTGCGCGTGCAAGCCTTGTGGCCCTCTGTTGTAAGCATGTCTACGGGCATGTTTTTTTTCAGGCAAAATTTCGCAAGCCCCAGCGCGGTTTCAATTATTATGTCTTCCAGCGCAAGTGCTTCCTTCGGGGGAAGTGCCGGGCGTTGGCTGTCCAGCAAAATGGTAACGCTGTTAAGCGCGTTGGATTGGAACATTTTTACCAGCCACTCATTGCGTTTTGCGGTAAGCTTCCAATGCACACGCTTTATGGAATCTGTGGGTTGATACGCACGAATATCGGAAATTGTGGCATAGTCTTCGTCGCGTATATCAAAGCGAGAATGCGCTTGGGTCATCAAATTCATAGCAAGGGGAAAATCCGCCATATCAACCACAAGCGGCAAAGAAGTTATGGGTTTTTGCACGTCAAATTTACGATTAAGTTTAAACAGTCCGGTAATGTCAATGGCAAGCACGGATTTAATTCCAAGCTCAAAATGCCCGCGATACGATATTACAAAAGGAATTTCCAACTCCTTTTTTTCAAAAGGATTAAGCGGCACAAATTGACTCTGTGGCACGATAAAAGCGTTTTCGTCTGCATGAATCAGAATTTCAATGCCGCCGAAGGGCAAAAACCATACATTATGTAGCCGCACAATAAGATTGGATGTATCGTTTTTTAAAACATTTTTTGGCACGCCTTGAAAAACCCGCAACTTTTTAAGCATAAAAAAAGTGAGTATATAGCTGAACACAGGCAAAACAAATAAAACTACCGACGCAACGTAAAGAATTCTCTCGCCCGAAAACCACGCGCCGGCGGCCGTCGCAACAAGAATCATAAGCCATAAAGCACGGTTGATTTTCATGCTTGCGAAATCCCTGCGATTGCGCGTTCAAGGGCGTCTTGCAGAACATCTTCTACGCGGATTTTTTTGATATTGGCCTCTTGTTTCATTAAAATGCGATGCCCCAGCACATGCGGAGCCATTTGAATAACATCGTCCGGGATTACATAATCGCGCCCGCCATACAATGCCCACGCTTGCGCCGCCTTAAAAAGGCACAGGCTTGCACGGGGGCTTGCGCCAAGCTGAACATCCTCGTGTTCACGGGTGAAGCGTGTCACATTTACTATAAATTTGTTGATTTCGGGGTCTGCATAAATCAGCTCAACCAGGTCTTGGATGTGTACAATGTCTTCGCCGTCTGCCACGGGACTAAGCTCGTCCATCGGGTTTTTGCCTTTAAAACGGTCCAGCATTCGGCTTTCTTCTTTCATCTCGGGATAACCCATCGAAATTTTCATAAAAAACCGGTCCAATTGTGCTTCGGGCAAGGCGTAAGTGCCAAGGTAATCCACCGGGTTTTGCGTGGCAAGTACCATAAACGGCGTGGGTACGCTATGGGTTTCGCCATCAACCGTCACCTGATTTTCCTCCATTACCTCAAGCAAACTGGATTGCGTTTTCGGCGATGTTCGGTTGATTTCATCCGCCAAAACAAACTGGCTCATTACTGCACCCGCCCTATATTCAAACTCGCCCGTCTTGGGAGAAAACGCCGAATAACCCGTGATATCACTGGGCATAATGTCCGGCGTAAACTGAATGCGCTTAAAGCTGCCGTTAACCGATTTTGCTAATGCCGCAACAAGGCTTGTTTTTCCAACCCCCGGCACATCTTCAATAAGTACATGACCCCTGCACGCAAGTGTCGCCACCACCAACGAAACTGCATATTGTTTACCCACTATAATTTTTTCCACATTGTTTATGATTAACCGCATACATCGTACAGCATTTTCATTTGTTAAAACTGCCATATTCCACCCCGCGAAAATGTATTTTTTCAACATACATGCTACCACATCCTCAAATCTCGCACAAGAAGTTACGACAAATGCATGAACAAGACCTTGAGGGCTTCGCCCTCAAACTCCCACCCGCTTTTTGAAAAAAGCGGGGCAAAAACTTTATCTTTGAAATTCAAAATCGTGCGTACGCACGATTTTAGGTTTTATGTTAAAGTTTTGATGAAACTTTTTCAAAAGTTTCTGGGGTTTGCAAACCCCAAGGTCTTGACCTTCATGAGTTTGGCGCAAAAATCGCCGCACTTGAAAAAGATTAACTGGGCATTTATAATAAAATTCTCACGGAGGGAGTGGAATAATGCCCGTAACTTTACCCGCCCATTTGCCGGCAGTTGAAACCCTTGGCGCAGAGAATGTGTTTGTTATGAACAAACTACAGGCGCAGGCACAGGATATTCGCCCGCTTAAAATAGGCATTGTTAATTTGATGCCCACAAAGATTGAGACAGAAACGCAAATTTTACGTATGCTTTCAAATACACCATTGCAGGTAGAAATTATTTTGCTTCAAATGCGTTCGTATAAACCAAAAAATATTGCAAAGGAACATCTTGACGCATTTTATCAAACATTTGATGATGTAAAAAACAGTAGCTTGGACGGGCTTATTATCACGGGTGCGCCCGTGGAGACGCTTCCCTTTGCCAAGGTTGATTATTGGGACGAGCTTTGCGAAATTATGGAGTGGTCTAAAACCCATGTTTACAGCACAATGCATATCTGCTGGGGGGCGCAAGCGGGGCTTTTTTACCATTACGGGGTAGAAAAGTTTCCGTTAAAAACGAAGATTTCCGGGGTTTTCCCGCACAGGGTTGTTATTCCAACATGTCTTTTGACACGCGGTTTTGATGACCCTTTTTTCGCGCCGCATTCTCGGTACACAGGCGTAAATGCGGAAGATGTAAAAAAAGCCGGGCTGGTTGTTGTATCCGAATCCGACGAGGTTGGGCTTTACATTGCCGCAAGCAAAAACCGCCGGCAGGTGTTTGTAACAGGCCATCCGGAATATGACAAGCACACATTGGACATAGAGTATCGCAGGGATATAACAAAGGGCTTGGCTGTTCGTCCGCCGGTTAATTATTATCCCGGCAACAACCCCGACAATCCGCCGGAAATGCGCTGGCGTTCGCACGCACATCTGTTGTTTGCCAATTGGCTGAACTACTATGTATACCAAGAAACGCCATACAATTTGGCGTCTTTGTTGTGACAAGATTTCCATTCAAAAATTCCGAAAGAACAATACAAGGAGGACTTTATGTCAAAGTACAAATTTGAAACATTGCAAGTTCACGCAGGGCAAGAAAGCCCGGACCCAACAACGGACGCAAGAGCCGTGCCCATTTATCAAACAACATCTTATGTATTTAAGGATGCGGCAACAGCCGCAGGGCGTTTTGCACTTTCCGAGCCCGGCAACATTTACACGCGGCTTATGAACCCAACGTCTGATGTTTTTGAAAAACGTATGGCGGCACTTGAAGGCGGTGCGGCGGCGTTGGCAACATCGTCGGGCAGTGCGGCAACGGCATTTGCGATTCAAAACATTGCACGCTCGGGCGACCATATTGTATCTGACCAATGCATCTATGGCGGAACATACAATTTGTTTGCCAACACCTTTCCCGATATGGGAATTGAAACAACCTTTGCAGAGGGTTCGGTTGAAAGTTTCGAGGCTGCTGTAAAACCCAACACAAAGGCAATCTTTATCGAAAGCATAGGCAATCCTAATTCTACAATCGTAGACATTGAAGCCATTGCCAATGTTGCCCATAAAAACGGCATTCCGCTTATAGTGGATAACACCTTTGCAACACCATATCTGCTTCGCCCAATCGAGTACGGCGCGGATATTGTAATTCATTCGGCTACAAAGTTTATAGGCGGGCATGGCACAAGCATTGGCGGCGTAATTGTTGACGCAGGCAATTTTGACTGGGCTGCTTCAGGCAAGTTCCCCGGGCTTTCCGAGCCCAGCCCCGGTTACCACGGCGCGGTGTTCACCGCTGTTGCGGGCAACCTAGCCTACATTATAAAAGCACGCACAACGCTTATGCGTGATATAGGCGCGGTGCTTTCGCCCTTCCATTCGTTTATATTTTTGCAAGGGCTTGAAACCCTTTCGCTTCGTGTTGAACGCCACGTTGAAAACGCGCTTAAAGTCGTGGAGTTTTTAACAAAACATCCTAAAGTTATGGCAGTAAATCATCCGTCCCTTGCAAACCACCCGCATAACGCGCTTTACAAAAAGTACTTTAAAACTGGCGCGGGTTCGATTTTTACATTCGAGCTGAAGGGCGGCGCGGACGATGCAAAAAAATTCATTGACAATTTGCAATTGTTTTCTTTGCTTGCCAATGTTGCAGATGTAAAATCCTTGGTAATTCATCCCGCTTCAACCACCCATTCTCAAATGAGCGCGGACGAATTAAAATCCTCTTTCATCACACCCGGCACCGTTCGTCTTTCCATAGGAACAGAGCATATCGACGACATAATAAGCGACCTGGAACGTGCATTTGCCGCGATTTAGGCGACTTGAAATGCTATAGTTTCATCTGTTTTTGCAAAAAATGCCCGGCGGTGGGTATTTTATCTGCGCGATAATAATCGGGGTCATCGGAATCGGTGACGGGGCGCATTGCGGTAAGAATAGTGTTTTTGCGAAGGGTAAACACAGAAACACCACCCGAATTTTTTGAAGAATTAAGCGGAACAAGGCCGGAATTTACAACCATTGCCTTGTCTGCGCCGCGCTGAAGATAAAGTTCAATATCTTCGGTTACGCGGTACATACTAACAAGCGGTGCGCGGTCAGAGTAGGCATTAACCAGTTTTTTTCTGTTGGTTTTTGTGGCGTAGGCAGAGAATTGCACCTTTGCCACTTTTCCGTTTTCAAAGCCAAAAAGCATAAAGCCTTCGTACTCGCGGGCGGTGGTAAGATACAAAACACGTTCGCCGTCTGCCATATCCAAAACATTGGTAAGGTACTCGCCAAGGGCAGAGGCCTTGCAATCCGGCAGGTCATAGATTTTTATTTTATAAACATTATGCTTGTTTGTGAAAAGCAAAAGCTCGTCGCGGTTTGAGGCTTCCAGTTCCTGCGCGATGAAATCTTCATCTTTGAGGTATTGCGTATCTGCCGAGCGCAAGCTTACAAGCGAGATTTTTTTAATATAATTCTGCCCTGTAAGAAATAATTTTAAATTGTAATCATCAATAAAAGATTCTTCCGGGGGGGCAGGTGCGTCGTCTGCGTCTACAATTTCTGTGCGACGCGGGACGCCGTATTTTTTAGAAATTTCTTTCAGCTGTGTTGCAATCAGCTCGCGTATTTTTTCTTCGCTGCCATGGGTTTCGTTTAGGCGGGCAAGCTCGTCTTCAAGGGATTTGCGTTCGTTAATGCGGTTTTGCAGATGCTCGCGGTTTAGGTGGCGCAGTTTGATTTCTGCGATAAATTCCGCTTGCGGCGATGTGATGGAAAAACCCTTCATCAAATTGGGAATAACTTCCGCTTCTTTTGGTGTTTCTCGTATAATTCTTATTGCCTTATCGATATCGAGAATTATTTTTGCCAAACCTTCTAGAAGATGCAGTTTTTCAGACTTTTTTGCAATGTCAAAGGCGAGCTGACGCTTTATGCAATCAATGCGGAATGCCGTCCATTCCTCCAAAATCTCAACGATGCCCATGACTTTGGGCCGTCCGTTTATTAAAAAATTAAAATTGCAATTAAAACTCTCGCGAAGCGTTGTGAGTGCGTACAGCCGGTGCATCAGAAACTCAGCGTTTGCGGACTTTTTTATGTCTATTGCAATTTTAAGGCCCTGCAAATCTGTTTCGTCGCGCACGTCTGTGATATCGCGGATTTTTCCTGCTTTAACCAAAGCGGCAATTTTGTCTATAATCGCTTCAATCGTGGTGGTGTACGGTATTTCAAAAATTTCTATGCAAGAATTTTTTGCGTCGTAGCGGTATCGCGCCCTTACCTTAAATGAACCGCGCCCCGTTTCATATATATTTGCAATTTCAGCCGGGTTAAAAATAAGCTCGCCACCGGTAGAAAAATCCGGCGCGAGAAGGGATTTGCTTATGTCGTGGCTAGGGTTCTTTAGCCATTTTATCGTGGTTTCGCAAACTTCCTTCAAATTAAAACTGCAAACAGTGCTTGCCATTCCTACGGCTATGCCTTGGTTTGGCGTTACAAGCAGATTGGGGAACGTTGTGGGTAACAGAACCGGCTCTAACATTGTGGAGTTGTAGTTGTCTACCATGTCCACAACGTTTTTGTCGATATCGCGAAAAACCTCGCGACAGATATCGTCAAGCCGCGCCTCTGTATACCGCGATGCCGCATACGCCATATCACGCGAAAACTGTTTGCCAAAGTTACCCTTTGAGTCAATAAACGGGTGAATAAGTGCGTCATTGCCGCGGGCAAGACGTACCATTGTTTCGTATATGGGGCCGTCGCCGTGGGGGTTAAGACGCATTGTTTGCCCAACAATGTCGGCAGATTTTATTCGCCGCCCGCCGCCCGCCGAAGCTCCGCCCGAAAGTAAGCCCATTTTGTACATTGTGTACAAAAGCTTTCTGTGCGCCGGCTTAAACCCGTCAATTTCGGGAATTGCGCGTGAAACTATCACGCTCATTGCATATGGCATGTAGTTTAATTCCAGTGCGTTGGTTATTGGCTGCTCTATTATGTGATTTTCCGGTGCTTCTGCCTGTGTTCGTTTTTTTTGTTTTGGCAAGTATGTCCATCCTTTTTTTCAAGTTTAAATAAAGCTGATTTTATTCCAAAATATCCGAATGTGTACCCGTTTCAAACAGGGTAAGCGTCAATACGCCTTTATCAATCTTGTAAATCAGCACCCAATCAGGCAATATATGACAATCCCTGTATCCTCGCCTGTTGCCTTTTAGGGGGTGGTCATTATATCTTGGCGGAAGCGGCTTGCCGTCAAGAAGCATATTCACTACCTCTTTGAAAAGGTTCATATCATATCCGCGTTTTTTAAGAACTTTCAATTGCCGTTTTATTCGATTGGTGTAGTACGGCGTATACTTCATATGCCCAAAGACTTCCATAATTCTTCTTTGGTGGAAAACGGACCGACAAGTTCTTCTTCGCTGTTTTCAATGCGCTCCATGTATGCAAGGGTTTCTGCTCTTGGTGTGTGGCTGTAAGCAACAACATCAAAGGGCAAAGAACGCTGTATTCTTATTTGATGAAGCATTAAATTAAAAGCGTCGCTGAATGATAAACCCATTGCGTCAAGTATCATTCCGGCCTGTTCCTTGACTTCGGAATTAACACGAAGGTTTATTGTGGAATTTTTTGTCATAACACTCACCTCAACGGCAGTTTAGCACATTTGATTTGCAATGCCAACAAAAGCGTGCTGATATGTTTTTTTATGAAACTACCCTTGGCAACACGCCCTAAGTGTAATCAATATCAACATGGGGCTGATTTTCTTCGCGGCGGATAATTTCTACAGCGTATTTTTGCGGGTCGTTGTAATCGGTATATACGGTGGCTTTTAAGCCGTCGGGGTTCATACTGAGCCATACAAACAGCGGGCTTTTTACCTTGCATCGTTGCCCGTTGTCGTTTGTGTAGATGCATTCGGCGCTTACAGCAGGGGTTGCACCAACATTTATACCCCATGCAATGTTTAGCCTTACAATTTCTGCGTCGTAACTCTTCCCTTCCTGCTTTAGAATTTGCAGGTTTTTGTTGTTCCCGGCTACAATGCGGGCAAAAATAAACCCGATAATTGCCATAATTAACCCGGGGAACGCAATAGCAAAAAGCACCATAATGCTTTCAAGCCTGTCGGGAATAACCGGAAACAGAATTGCCCCAAGCGCGAGCAAAAACAGCCCAATACCCAACAGTATTTTGCCCGCAAGCGATAACGGGTGGCTTAGTAAAAATCGCATTTCATATATATTTCTATTCATTTTTCCTCCTGCTGTTCGTTGTAAAAATAACCAGTGCCGCCACAGTATAGCACAATAATTTCTTTTACGGCTGCCATAAAATCTGTCGGGTTATCCAAATCTGTTACATGGCCTGCATTTTCTACCCAAAACAGTTTTTTATTGGGGGCATTAATCCTTTCAAAGTATTCAGATGCCAATACGCTGGAAGTTTGCCAATCGTTCCTGCCAAGGATATAAAACACAGGGACGGCATATTCTGTCGTGTCCCAAATGCTGTAGTCCGTCAATGATTTCGTCAGATTAAAATTTATTTTCACGCCTTTAATCATCAGCCAAATGTCACTTAACTTAAAAATCGGGCTCTTGAACATGATTTTTAACAGCTTGCCCGTTTTAAGGTTAAGCCCGTATTTTGATTTCATTAAGGTGAATTTTGTATCTGCAGCAACATAATTTTTGTCGTCAACCTTCATGTGAGGTAGGTTTTTGAGTGCTTCCAATTTTTTCGCATCTTTTTTATTTCCCTTGTCTGCGATTAGTTTTTCCAATTTGCTGTAGATGATTTTCATATCTCGGCGCGTGTCAATGCAATGGCCCGTGCCAATGTAGCCGATAACATCAGCTGGGTACTTTAAAATATACTGCGTCCCAAGCAAAGAACCCCATGATTGACCCAATAAGATAACCCTGTCTGTAGCGTATTTCTCTTTTACATATGCAATGGTTTGTCTTAAATCGGCAATCAATGTTTCAATTGATAAATCTTCCGACTTGGTTTTGTTTTTCTTTAGTGTTTTGCCTGCCCCCCTCTGGTCATAAAAAACTACACTGCAATAGCTCAAAACAGGGCTGTACATATACGCAGCGTTAGCCATTGATGAACCCGGCCCCCCATGTAAATGGAGTAATACTTCCTTGTTGGGTGATGGGTAATGCAAAAAATATTGCTGAATACCGTTTATTAACACATATTCCTCTGTGAAATTCATGTTTTTTGACATGCCTTCGGCACCAATGGATTCCTGAAATTTATCTTTCATGTTTTCGTTCATGCTGTCATCCCCTTTTATTAATCTTTAACCAACAATTTTACAATTGCTTGCGCCAAAACTTTCATCATGCATTCTGCGGTTACGCATTCGTCTTTTGATATGCCTGTAAGCATTGCCAATTCATCTGCGCTGTCAGGGTCGACAAATGCTTTTTTTATTCCATCGGAAGCGACAACCAGAATAAACAGAATATGTTCTTTTGGTACGGCACACTCAAAACTGCCGTCGGCTATCCGTTCGTCGATGTAGTTTTTTAGCAAAGTGAATGAATCATAACCATCATCATTGCCTTTAAGCCCCGCCAACATTTTCCGCCCTCTTTCCGGGTCGTTTATACAGATTGCTTGCACGTCAAAGATTAACTTTCCGAATTTCTTGTACATGCGGTCTATTAATTTTCCGCGAAAAATCAAAAAATCCATTACGATATCGCATGGCGATTTCCCGCTTTCAAAGAGCATTTTAATGCCGTCGCCAACCGAAATTTCCTCATAGGCTTGGTTCAAAATTTCGACAAAAATTTCATCTATGCTTGAAAAGTAGTTATAGATGCCGCCGGTACTGATTCCGCATTCCCTTACCACATCCCGCAATGTGATTGAATACGCCGGCTTTGATTCGCATACACGCATGGCAGCAGTTACAATTTCCCTTTTTTTGGCGGCAAAATAGTCATTTTTTACTTTTGGCACTTTTTTCTCCTTTGCAATATGGGGGCGACAAAATGAACCCTGAGTCATTATTATATGTTATATTGACGGGCGCGTCAATATAAATTTTTTAAATGATTTTTTTGTAACTTTGAAAATTTGAGCCGCACCGGTTTAGGATGTATAATCGGCGGAAGCGGCTTAAAATGGGAAGTTTTTGTAAAACTCGCGCCGCAGCTATAAAGTATTTTTACTTTATAGGAGCTTTCCAATGTTTTTGTTGCAGAAATTGTAAATTAATGATAGAATGAACACACAAGGGTCTTGGTGGCTATTTTTGTCGCGCCTTAATAAGGGAGGCATCTACTGATGAGCGAATTGAAAAACGAAAATGTCAATGAACAGCAAGAAGCATCCGAGCAAACATTCGGGGAGATGCTTGATGAATCCCTAACCACGTTGCAAAACGGTGCGATTGTAAAAGGGACGATTGTTCGCGTCACAGCCACAGAGGTGATTGTTGACCTTGGCTACAAATCAGACGGAATCATTGTGAAATCCGAGTTTACCGAGGATTCCTCCGCGATACTTACAGAAATCGCCAAACCGGGAGACATAGTTGAGGTTTTTGTAATACGAGTAAACGATGGCGACGGAAATGTCCTTGTCTCCAAGAAAAAGGTGGACAGCCAGCTGAATTATCGCCAATTAGAGCAGGCGTTCAGCGATAAAACGGTTCTGCCCGGCAAAATTACAGAAATCGTAAAAGGCGGGCTTATTGCAAACATCTTGGGATGCCGCGCCTTTGTTCCCGCGTCGCAAATCTCCGGCCGTTTTGAGCAAAACCTTGAAGCATTTAAAGGGAAAGAGTTTAACTTTAATATTATCGAATTTGACCGCTCTAAAAGGCGCGTTCTTGCGGGCCGCAAAGAACTTGCAATCCAAGAGGCGCAACAACGCCGCGATGAAGTTTTCGGCTCTGTTACAGTTGGGCAGCGCATCTTAGGCACGGTAAGCCGTCTCGTAGACTTTGGCGCGTTTGTAGACCTTGGCGGCATAGACGGCCTTATCCATGTGTCAGAAGTATCATGGAAGCGCGTGCGCAGGCCGTCCGATGTCCTTTCCGTCGGTGACGAAGTTAATGCCACTGTGATTAGCATCGACCCGGAAAAAGGCAAAATTTCCCTCTCTCTCAAAGACACCGCCTCCAACCCATGGAACGGCATCACCGAAAAATATCCCATTGGTGAAATAATTGAAGGGAAAGTTGTGCGCCTTGCGCAATTTGGCGCATTTGTCACCCTCGAAGACGGCATCGACGGGCTTGTTCACATCTCCCAAATCGCCGACAAACACGTTGCCAAACCTGAGGACGAACTCAAACCCGGCCAAATGATTAAAGTAAAAGTTGTAGATATTGATTTGGAAAACCACAAAATTAGCCTCTCTAAACGCGAGGCCGATGCAATACTTTTCCCCAAAGAAGAAGTTGACACAACCGAAGAAATTGACGAAACCGAAGAAATTGACGAAACCGAAGGAATTGACGAAACCAAAGAACTCGACAAAATCGAAGAAACCCCCGAAGAAAATGAGTAAGTTGGGCAGTCGCGTGCGGCTTTGTGTTTGCAAAACCGCATGAGGAAAGTCCGAGCACCACAGGGCAAGAATGCCGGGTAACGCCCGGCGAAGGCGACTTCAGGGATAGTGCAACAGAAATAAACCGCTTAATATCTTAAGTAAGGGTGGAAAGGTGCGGTAAGAGCGCACCGCTGTTTTGGCAACAAAACAGGCTATGTAAACCCCATTCGGTGCAAGACCAAATAAAGCATGTGGGGCGGCCCGTCCCGCTTTGGTAGCGTCGCATCAGGCGGCAGGCAACTGCCGTCGCAGACAGATGACTGTCCACGACAGAACTCGGCTTACAGACTTGCTCATTTCTTGTTTTACTGTTTTGTTTTATTGGAGATGTACTCAAGTGGCTTAAGAGGCTCCCCTGCTAAGGGAGTAGGCCGTTAACGCGGCGCGGAGGTTCAAATCCTCTCATCTCCGTCTTTACTGATACACTCCACCTATTCACCCATTAGAATAGGTGGAAATGTATTAGCATATAGGGTTACTGTCACAGAATTTAGGGATTGGACAGTAGCGCAGTTTCAGAAGATACCGTATTTGGCGATATGGTATCTTTTTTTGTTACCGGTTTTGAAACCGGTTGCGGTGGTTGAAACCGGTACCGGATTTCAATATCGTACTCCCGCTGTTTTCCGTTCTGTTTCGGCTCATGCACATTTATGACCCTAATAAGCGAGGTTACGATTTCCCTTGTCAACTCCGTAATTTCGGCGTGTTGTTTGAGGGTTTCCAGTTCCGCCGAAAGGTCGGCTATCTGGCTACTTGCCGATTCAAGGGTAGCTGTGAGTATTGGCAATTTTGCTTCTAACTCCGTTTGCTCAACTGCGTACCCCTTGAACAACTTGGACAACATACTCTCTGGCAAGTTTCCTTTGGCACGGTCTTCATATGCCGCCATCACGAGCCTGTCTATTTCGTCCAATCTAGCCTTAACTGTGTCCAACTCCTTCTTGCACCGTTGAACCTCTGCGGCTTGCTCCTTACGACTGGCCTGGTACAATGCCTTAACAAAAGCGTCCTCGTCTTCCTTGGCAAGCCTGGCATTTCGTTGTATATCGTCCAACACAGCAGAATTAAGTATTTCAAGGTCTATCTGGTGTGGAGTGCAACCCTTACTAGCGTGTTGTGCGTATCGGGAACACCTATAACGGCGTTGGGTCTTTCCCCTGCGTGTCTGGCTGTGCATTGTTAATTTTGAGCCGCAGTTTGTACAGCGTATAAGGTTTGAGAACAGGCTAACTTCACCGTCTTTTGTCCTGCGTTGTCTGCCCTTCTTATTGGTGCTGATAAGAACTTGTACAGCGTCGAAGATGTCACGGTCAATAATAGAATCGTGCATATTTTCAACCCTAACCCAATCTTCTGGGGGAAGATAAACGAGTGTGTCGTCTTTGTATGAAAATGTTGTTCGCTTCCCTTGGGTGATGTTACCAATGTAAACATCTCTTTGAAGAATGGATAAAACCGTGGAAGAACACCATGATTTTGCATTTTGTTCAAATGGATTCCTCTTGTTTGAGTACTGCCAGTAATGCGCCTGTGGCGGCAGTATACCATCACGGTTAAGCATATCACCTATACGCCGTGCTGAATCACCTTTTAGAAATTGCTCGTAAATGCGCTTGACGATATGTGCAACTTCTTCATCAATGACAAGTTTGTGCTTGTTTTCGGGGTCACGGCGATAACCATAGGGTGGAATGCTCCCCATGAATTGCCCTCTTTCGGCGGCAACCTTTCGGGTCGCCTTAACCTTGCGTGACACTTGACGAGGATAAAATTCATTGAAGAGGTCTTCGAGGACGGCAAAATCATTTTCGGCATCTCTCTCGCTGTCAAACTTTCCATCAATGGAAATGAAGCGCACTCCATTTTTAGGGAAATAATCATCACGATAGTGTACGGCTTGCGATAGATTTCTACCGAAGCGGCTAAGGTCTTTTGTCAGAACCATATTAACCAAACCCGATTCAATATCATCAATCATGCGTTGGAAATCCTTACGGTTAAATGTTGTACCCGATTCCCCATTGTCAATGTATACATCATGCACATTGTAACCATGCTCTAACGCATACGCCCTTAACATCTCCTCTTGATACCCGAGGCTCACGTTTTCGTTATTCCCCTCGTCACGAGAAATACGCACATACAAGGCGGCATTGTATTCTTCATGAGATTTTTTCTTAATCCCCTTTGTTGGTTTTGTTGCAGTTTTATGTTGCTCCATATCGGACATTCTTAATGCGTTCATTTATATAATCTCCTTCCAAGGATAATTGAACGCCCAGTATGGTTTTAACTTCCACGATTATTGTAACATGGATTCCTTGCAGGCGGATATACTGGCTTTACAACAGTTTTATTTCTTTCTATTCCTGCCTTTGCGTTTGATAAAAGAAGGTCAAATAGCATTTCAGAACTCTCAAAGTAACTGGTAACTGTAACTGTTGCCTTCCCTAACGTCAGGGAACTTCGGACAGTATTTGCGCCATGAGTAGCGACACCTCTATTAATTAGGGCATTTCCCACTTTAATCACCCACCTTAGCTAAAAGCAGATAGAATATCTGCTAAATCGGGGTCAACGGAATCAATCTCACTATAAGTGGTATCAAACGGACTGGATTCACACATCATGTAGCCATCTCGCCACTGCGCCCACTGTTCGTAATCGAAGCAAAAGTATTCGTCCCAGACATACGCCCGCACCCAGCTTTCATATGCTTCATGGGGTAGTGTAGGTGGATTGTTTTGAAAGAAGTTGATATACTTGCTCGGACAAAGGTGTTCCAGTTTGTAGCGCAAGTCATAGAGTATCAATGTTCGGGCGAACTCATTGAAATCTTCCATGCTTTCAAATTCGGGATAATCAAATGAGTATTGCCAACAAATGACTATCCACCCTCCGTAGTCAACCAGAGCGGATAAATTCTCTGGTACATCTTGACCAATGATTATGGCATTTTCATCAAGACGGCAGAATGAACCAGTCCCCATTGATTTTAATGTCGTAGAGTAATTGCATCGTGTATCTGCTACCAAAACGCTCATTACAATTTCCAGTGCAGATTCGAGACAATTTTTTTTGGCGGATTCCAATAACTGATTTGTTATGAAATCTTTGTTTGCCAAGATTGTAATTTTCCTCTTGCGCATATAATCCTCCTATTGCCGACTTGGATTCACAAATGCCAAAGGCGTTGTGTGGTTCGGCTGATGGATTTATCATAGCACACAATTTTCAATCGTGTTTTTGAATTATTTTTGACGTTTGTGCAATCAAACAAAGGTGTCGGCTATGTCTTGTTGGGGTATTTGTACAAAATGCCGAGTACCATAGAGGTATGTTTATGCGACTAAGCTGTCAAATTAAATTTCATGGCTTTTTCATAGATAGGGGTAGGAATATTTTTATGGAAACTCATTTTTGAACCCATAATATGTAATTAAATTCCATTTTTCGGCGTTGCTAATGTTTTCTATTATACGAGTTTGTTAGAATTGTCCTAGTGCCACAGATTACAGTATGAGTAATTTCGGCGATATGGAAAAATTCACAAATTCAAAAACCCCCTGCAAAGTATGCAGAGGGTCAAGCCCAAAATCGCAAAAGCTACTGTTAGTCTGCTACATCACAGGAGAAGCACCCACGGGAACACTACTAGATTAAACGGAACGTCCCCACTTAATATAATAACCCTACCCAAGCAAGCCCCACCTGGAAACCCACAAGAACACCATTAGAACACAAGCACCATGAAACCCTTTTAAACTCTACACTTTTCACCCCTTGTTTTCTTTAAGTTGTAGCGTCTTTATATATTCTAATGTACTTTGCTATGCTCTGGCGTGTTACCTTACATACTGCCGCCAAATCCTCTTGTGTCATATCTTTTGCGACATACTTCGGATAAAATTCAATGAATTTCTTTGGCAAGTTCGCAACCGTTGTCTGTGGTCTGCCGATAACTGCCCCCTTTTCTCTGGCGTTCTCCATACCCGAGCGCACACGTTGACATATCAACGCACGTTCTAAATCTGCAAATATGCCCATCATCATTAGCATACCCCTGTTCATGGCTTTGGCTAAAGGGTCAGTATCATTCTTAGTACAATCTACAGAAAATAAATTCCCGATGACTAGCTTTAGATTCCTGTCATTAACAAATTCTATAATTTCACAAAGTTGTTTCGTATTCCTTGTTAATCTGCTTACTTCTGTTGTGATTATGGTATCTCCTGATTTAACGGTTTCAAGCAATCGGTTAAGTTCTACACGGTTAGTTTTACTTCCGCTTTCATATTCACAGAATATGTTTTGGGAATCCACACCTAACGCTTTTAATTCCTTCTTTTGACGGTCTATATCTTGCATCGTTTCATTGGTGCTACACCGAGCATACCCATATGTTATCATAACATCACACTCCTAATATTTGGTAATTAAAACGTACCATAGGGATAATGTAATGTCAACAAAAAGGTAGGGGCGATAACTTTAACATTAAGTCGCAGTTATCGCCCCTTGTACCATATAAATATCACCTGGTTTTCATGCCAACAAAAGGAACTGGTTTTGTTTACATGGTTTTTGCTTGCTTTTTCACAAAAGCGGCTTTTTCGGATTCGCTACCCTCGAACGTGATAAGTTTCCCTTTTTCAAATTCGCATTTGTACCATTCGCCACTCTTAGGGCTAAAGTATGAGCCTAGACCGTGTTTATCTCCGCCATACCAAACCCCTCTATAGGTAGTGCCGTCCGACCAGACATAAGTACCTTGACCGTGTATTATTCCGCTACTCCACCCACCATCAAATATATCACCGCTGTTATACACCATTGTTCCATAGCCATGCGGGGTACGACCTTTAGTAATACCGATATATTTTCGACCGTCACTATAAATGATTATTTCTTCCAAGACCAGGTTTTCTTGACTGCGGTGGATATTTGAGTATTTTCCCGCTTTACGGCTTAGGGATACATTCTCATTATCATTACTCCATTTTTCTTGCACCGCCTGTAGTGCAGGAGGTGTGGCGGTTTTGTTGGCTCTTTTCATTTGTAAACTTTCAAGCACTTTGTTATGTGCTATCGAACTCATGGTATCAACACCTCCGCATAATAGAATAAGGGTAACGAGAATATATCCCATCACCCTTATATATAACGCTTAATCGTGTACTAATCATCTAAAAACACGGAATCACCACTCAATGTAAGAGTTCTGCTTTCTACTAATGTTGTGCCATTAAAAATTCTCATACTGGCGGAAGCTGCTCTTGTTGAAACCCCAGCGGTTTCCAATCTGTGAGTACCGCTAAATGTTCTACTGCTCTGTGCGGAAACACCTGCAGAACCACCTCCTCCCCAAAGGCTAATTGTATGAGTATAAATGTTTGTACCCGCACTATCAAAAAAGTGTATCATGATTGGACCAAAAAACGTAAATGCTCTATCGGGGTTTTCAATAGTGAAGCTATATTGAATACGCCCCAAATTATCAAAGTGATATGTCCAGTCGCTTATGGGGAACTGTCTTTCAACAGCAGGGGTTTGCGGTGCTGTGCCCTGCTCCTGTTGTGTCGGTGGAACAATAAATGCATCAAATTCAACAAGTGCGTCATTGACTATAGACCACCCACCTGCGGCATTAAAATTATTTTCGTGACGCTCGGAAGCAAAGATTTCTGGTCGTCCAGAATTAAGCGAAACGTCCACGGCAACATATATATCATTAGGGCTATTCGCAGCTAACAAAAAATAATCTGTACCAAGACCTATGCCATCACCCAAGTCTACTATCACTTGCATATACTCAAAATCCATGATTGGTTGCATATCTAAAATATCTATGCTTAATCCCAAATCATCAGCCATTGATTGAAGAAATGTCATAACGGCTATTTGTGGCGAGGCATCAAAATATTCCCATGAAAAACGTATAGGTGTTGTTGCGCTTTCAGCAGTCGGTGCAGGTGTGGGTGCTACATTGTTTGCAACACTACCCACAACTGCAAACTGATTAGGTGCAATGTTTGTCGTTTCGCCACTCTGTAGCAAAGTAAAACTTCGGTACAACTGCTGTGAAACGTATTGAAGATACTGCGACATTTCCTCGAATGTGGCAGGGTTTTCAATATCTGACGTAATAAAGTAGGCAAAATGAATATCAAAATGTGGGGGTGCAAGTGCCGTATATGCACCTACACGGTCGCTTCTTCCGTCAACTTCATGGGTCAAAACAATCTTGGGGGCGGTTATTATCTGTCCGTCCACATACCTTTCAACTTCTATCATTGTAACATCTGCACCAAATGACGGTAATAACTCATATAGCGCACTAAACCCTTCAACAAAACCACTTCCGCCTGTAAAATGACGTAACCCAATAGAGAAAGACCAGTTATCGGGCATACTCGGAAAGCGCATATTGATAATTGTTTGGTTTCCTGCGAGTATATGGTAATTGCTTCCCAAAAGCCCATAATCAACAGCCACATTAAATCCCTCTGTCCGCTCTTCCAGTATAATCCAATCACTTGGGTGATTAAACGTGAAGCGCAGGACACCATCACTATAATAAAAAGTATTCCAGTTTGTCGTATCTATTCCTGCAAAACGTGACGGCTCTGTTGCTTCAATAACAGCAGGGGGATTTTGCGGTACATTGGTAACTGGTGGATTGACAACAGGTGGTGAACTTTCTCCTTGTGCAATCGTTTGTGTGCCGCCTGTTCCTGTGCTTGACGTGCTAGAGAGTACAAAGAAAAAGATACCCCCTATAAGCCCTACGCCTACCAATACAATCAGAACGATTATTGCAATGGCTTTTCCCATTGGGATAACTTCTTTATTGTTGTTGCTCAATTTAACCCCTCCTATATTCCTGCTATAGTACGCTCCGATAACGGTAACGCACATCAAAAGCCAGTATAGCATATTTCAAACTTGCCATCAACGGCAAGTTTGAAATGCCATAATTGACATTTTACCATCCCACCCAAGGCATTATCATTATAAGCGTTGGGAGGGGTGATAATGGAAAAGCAACCCACAGTGGATTACAAAGCACTTGGCACAAAAATGCGGGAAAAGCGGCTACAGCTAGGCTTGACTCAAGCAGATGTAGCTGAAAGGAATTTGCTCACAGAAAGCGCATACAACCGAATAGAGCGTGGGTCAAGACCGCTGAATGTTGATAATCTCGTCCGTATTTCAAACTTTTATGGATTGAGTTTGGATTTTCTTTTGTCGGATTCCACCCACAATGACAATCTTGATGATATATCAGACGAGATTGGCAATATCTTTCGTGGTAAAAGCGAAGCACAGACACGCTTATTGCTAAATCTTTTGAAAATGTGCGCAAGAAACATTGACGAGTTGATGCAATAATCACAGCCGTTCATAAAAAAGATACAGAAAACGCATATATTAGGTTGCGGTCGTCTGTATCTTTTTATCCCGATACCCACTGGAATCAAACCAGAACACCCAAGAGGACATACCCCTACCAACTACCCTATACATACAGGCAACCCCTAGAATCACCCAAGAAGCCTTTTGTATGCCCCATGTGTAACAGGGTCATAGACACTTAGCCATAAGGCAATCGCAGGCGCAAGCATTACCTGGTATTTTCCCGCTGTTCATAATAATTACCACCGCAGTCATAATATCTACCTATATAACACAGTAACATGGGGATAATATCGGGACAATACGATTATATAAAAAAATAAAATGACTGCTGACCTATGATATTGCTCTCATTGGTTAGCAGTCGGCAGGGCGGTATATGCGCTGATTGTTCGCCTGTGGCGTTAAATAGAAAGATACTTTACAACCCTAACCCCACAAACGGAATTAGAATTAACCAGACAACCATTATTCTATCACGATGTAGCAGTCTTGGGGTAGTTGGAGATAGTATTTAGAAGTCTTGCCAGTACCCCTCTTGGTATCGAATGAACCTCTCTTTACGCAGATGAAAATAGAATCCGATTGAAACTCCTTCAACCATCGGCTTATAGTTGTTCTGCTTCTAACCCTAAACCACTCCATCAGTTCCACATATCCAACGCCTATTGTCAATGAACCAAATCCAACAGCCTTGTCTAGTAGGGTAAGCAATGCCCGCTCTTTCTTATGCGAGTATTTTAGACTGCGGATATAGGTATGAGCATTGTCATAAGAAATGCGAACCAACTCACGGCGGAAGGGTTTGCCGCTCTTGAACCCAAGCAAGCAGTTTTTAAGCGTTTCAACTTCACACATAGCATATGGCGTTTTGACAATTCTGTCTGCGCCCTCGAATGGCGTTAGTTGGTTGTAGTCCGTGCATTGCTCTTTGAAATGTCGCTTCAACCAAGATTTAATTTCTTTCTGGGCTTCGTCTGCGTTTAGCTGTAAACCGTATTTGAAATATCGCCCCAGATGATAAGAAGTATTATATCTGGTATATGGTGGAAACAAACCCGATTCATGCAACTGTTTTAATACATCTGAATCCCAACAATGCGCAGACGGCGCATAGTCACCATCAGGGGCTTTAACCCTCACCTTTTTATCTTTGGTGAATTTGCTAATGTCGGGGTGGTCGGCTATAATCCTGTCAACAAGTCCGAAGTCGTTGAACGGAATCCTAGAAAACAACTCCCACGATTCCGCAGGGGTCGCAGGGTGCATACGAAGTATCTTATTTCCGTCATACTCTGGTTTATAAGCAAAAGTAAACTCGCCTGTTTTGTAATGGCTACAACCGAATATCCTATAAGCCAGACCAGAAGGATATGAGCAATCATAATGTCGTCCACCCAAATCATAATGTTTTCGGAGCAAAATATTGTTTAGGGCGTTCAATTTGTTTATGGAAATAGCTTCATCAAAGAATATATCCACATGGACACCCCTTCTACCAGAAAAATACATGAATGAAGCTAACCCCAACGAGTGAGCGACATCTACCATCTTTTTGGCAGACTTAGCCGTGTCATGGTAGGGGTTTTCACTACTAGTATAACGATTCCAAAATAGCATATCAATATATGCTAATAAATGATATACTCCCCAAAAAACATTTGGGGGAACGCCATATGCCATTTGTAA
>JGI24703J35330_11748797_pt1 | contig 37351 bp, 32 predicted proteins | sample TergutNt197P1_FD_35330 | JGI IMG/M metagenome (IMG submission 35330)
GAAAACATATTCGAAACCATCTTTTGAGCTGTTCCTGCTTTCATGCGGGTTGAGCCAGTAATAACTTCTGGACCAACAATTGGTGTAATGGCTACATCTGAAATTTGTGCTAGTTCGTTATCCTTTGTACAGCTAATTGAGATGGTCAATGCACCGATAAGATTGCCGAATTCGATCGCTGAAATGGCATAAGGAGTCCTTCCACTTGCTGCAAGAGCAATCACGATATCATTTTCGGTAAGTTCGATTGTTTGCAAATCTGCAACTGCTAATTCTTTTCTATCCTCAGCATCTTCTACTGCCATAAACATTGCTTCTTTTCCGCCAGCGAGAATTCCAAATGCTCGTTCTGGCGGGATACTATAAGTAGGGGTTAATTCAATGGCGTCTAATGCACCAGTACGACCTGATGTTCCAGCACCAATATAAATTATTCGGCCGCCTTTTAAAAAACGTTCGGCTGCCATTTCGATGGCTTTGGCAATATTAGGAAGCTCTGCTTCAACAGCCTTTGCCACCAGTTTATCTTCATTATTAATCACACGCACCATGTCAATGGTTGATAATTGATCAATATTCATACTATTAGTATTTCGTTGTTCAGTTGTTAGTTTTTTAATCTCCATAAGCTATTCTTCCTTTAATGGGTCGACCCAATTTTTAGTCATGACCATTCTTGCTGTTATTTCATCATCTACATCGTTTTTGATAACCCCGAGATATAGTGTCGTGCCAACAATCATTGATGAATACATGGATGAAATAGCACCCACTCTAAGCAGATGTTCATTGTCAGGGACAAGGAGTATTTCATCTGCGAGGTTTTTGATTCGTTCTGAATTGTTTCTCGTGATTATAATGATATGCGCGTTTTTACTTTTTGCATATTCACACGCCAAAAGGACTTCTTTTGTGTGCCCGCTATAGGTTACAGCTATGACTACATCGTCAATGCTTGCATAGTTTAACATTTCGATTCCCATGTGGCTATCAAAAGCAAATGAAGACCTTCTTCCTGCACGATTGAATTTATGAAACAAGTCATAAGCCACTAGTGAGCTGGAACCGATACCGAATAAATACACATTATTCGCTTTCTGAACCCATTCAATGGCTTTTTTTAATGCCTTTTGGTCAAGGGTTGTAAAGACATCAGTTGATGCTTCTTTAATCAGTAATTCAACCTTGTTGCATAAGACCTCTAATGAATCTTTGCTAGAGATAATCGGATCAAATTCATGATTAACCCCTACGCTAGAGAGTTCCATGGCGAGTTGAACTTTGAATTCTTGTAAGCCTTCATAACCGATGTTTTTGACGAATCTAATAACTGACGCTGGGGATGTTTTGGAATGAAGGGCAATTTCGAAAGCGGTTTGATTGATTACTTTATCGGGTTGATGAAGCAAGTAATCAGCAATTTTTTTATTCCCTTTAGAAAAATTTGAATAACCTTTGCGAATATGCGCTAAAATTTCCATTCCAAAACACTCCTAGTACACTCATAAAAGTTTTGCAATCGAATCACCTGATTCAGTAGGAACCATTTGTGCGGTAATCTTGATTCCTTTATCAAGCAATTCTTTGATCATTGTTATATCATCCGGCGTAAGTGCCACCGATTTCTTAATCGCCTTGCTTTCACTACTTTGTGCCGAAATATTTCCAACGTTGAAAGTAGATAGCGACACACCTTCGCTGATCAAATAAGCCATGTCTGCAATATCTTTTGTGATTAAAAATACGCGATCATCCTCATAAGTCCCAGCTAAAATCTTTTCAACTGCCTTCTTCTTCGACAATATCGACAATTTGACTCCCACAGGCTTAGCCATTTTAAGCGCTCCTATTTGAATCTCATCTTTTACTGCAGAGTCGTTTACAACCATAATCCTTTTTGCTCCGACTAGATTTGTCCAAACCGTTGCAACCTGACCATGAATCAAACGCTCATCAACACGTGCATGTATAATACCCATATTAATTCCTCCATTATTTAGTTTATTTTACCATTAATTAAGGAACGCTTCAAGTCTGTTTTTATTCAAACTTGAAGCGTTCGCTCTTTTCTACGCAAAGATACTTCCAATTGCATCAAAGATATTCTGCAAGTTTCCAAGTAACATCCCTAGTGCAATCAAGATAAAAATTAAGCGTGTCGAGTTGATATTCTTTTTCCCGAGAAGCCAATAAGATAAAAATACAATCCCTACTGGTATCAGACTAGGCATAATACGATCTAGCATTTCTTGGATCGAGAACATAACCTCTCCGGCATCATCTAAAGCAAAGCCTAAATTCAAGCGGAACGTAATAACGGCAGGAATTAAGCCACCAACAACCGTCAAACCGAGAATGGCTGCTCCTTCAGTGAATATCTTCATCTTATCAGCAAATTCCGTTGCAATCTTCTTACCAGATGCATACCCGATACCGATAAACTTATAACGTAATGCAATAACCCCAAGTCCAGCTAAAATCGGGATCAACAAACCGGCACCTTGACCTTCTAACGCCATATAAGCTGCAATTGAGAAAACAATCGCACGGTAGATAGCAATGAAAATCGTATCTCCAACCCCTGCAAATGGTCCCATTAATCCGGTTTTCAGACCTGTTACAGCTTCTGGCTCATCTACACCAAAATCTTCTTCTAGCGCTGCGTTTGCACCAAAAATCAAACTTGACATCGGTTGTGATGTATTGAAGAATCCTAAATGCGTGTTTAAGGCTTTTTTCATTTTTTCTTTGTCGTCGCCATATAATTTTCTTAAGATAGGCATCATACAGAACGCATAGCCAAGTCCTTGCATTTTCTCGTAGTTCCAACCCCATTGAAAACCAAAGATGTTACGGATAAACATTTTGTTAAGGTCTTTTTTATCTAATTTCTTACTCATCGATCTCAACCTCCTCATCATCTTCATAAGCAACATTTGCAGTTGCTAGAGGTGCGTTATTTAGTCTTGTTACATGTAACGCTGCAAGAGCTAAACCTAGTAATGCAACACCGAGAACAGTGACAGACGCTATATAAGCAAATGCAACGAAACCGATTAAAAAGTAAGCCCAGTATTTTTTAATTGGTAAGTAGCGCATTAAGATCGCGATACCCATTGCTGGTAAGATAGCACCTGCAGCTCTTAGACCAAGCATAAACCATTGTGGAATAAAGTTGTTTATTGCATTAATTACGTGCTCTCCAAACATTAATCCAATGAATACTGGAATCACACGTGATAATGTCCAAGGTAAGATTCCTAAAACATTACAAAATTCAACGCCTTTATCATTTCCTAAATCGGCATGTCTTTGTGCTTTACGTTGGAAGAAAGTATTTGTCATACGTCCTAAAACGTCTAGCTGAGTTAATAAGAGACCAATCGGGATGGCAATTCCAATTCCGTATTCGATACCTTCTCCCGCCATAATGGCATAAGCAGTTCCGATAATCGCACCTGATAAAAAGTCAGGTACACTGGCACCACCAAATGTTGCAACTCCAAGCGTCATAAGTTGCAGCGTTGCACCGATCAGTAGACCAGTTTGTAGATCCCCTAATAACAATCCTGTGAATGCAGCTGCAAATAATGGTGAATATGGACCAATCTGGATGGATATTTGATCCAAAATACCTATTGCAGTGTACACACACAATATGATGATAATAAAGAATGATATTTCCATGCTTTTACCTCCTGAATTTTAGATAGTGTTTTCAGTCTTGTGGTTATTATAGCATATTCGGAATAACATTTCAACATGTCAATTAATTTTTTTTAAAATGAAATTTTGTTTCATAAAATTTAGGGAAAATGATCAAAGAAATGCGGAATTTTGCCTTTGTTAGGTATAACTTCCGCATTTTCAATGAGATTTGAATGTCAGATAATTAGATTTTTTCGAGATAGATGACTTAAATTGACTCATTTTCTTGTATTAAAATTTTAATCTCGATTAAAAACATCTCTTGTGTAGACTTTATCGATGACGTCGTTTAAGCTATGATCTAGGCGATTGGCAATAATAATGTTAGCTTTCTTTTTGAAGGTTGTCAGATCTTTTATGAGTTGTGAATCTAGGAAGGTCTCGCTGTCTAATGTTGGTTCGTACACTATTATTTCAATTTCTGTTTCTTGGAGTTTTTCCATGATCCCTAAAATTGCAGATGTGCGAAAATTATCTGATCCTTCTTTCATTGCAAGACGATAAATACCAACGATTTTTGGGTTTTTAGCGATGATCATCTCGACAATGTGGCTCTTTCTAATTTGATTTGCTTCAACAATAGCACTAATGATACAATTTGGAATATCTATATAGTTGGACTGCAATTGCTTGGTATCTTTTGGCAAGCAGTAGCCTCCATAGCCAAAGGATGGGTTATTATAATGGTTACCGATTCTCGGATCTAGTCCAACACCATCAATAATTTGTTTCGCATCTAGGCTTCTCAATTCTGCAAAAGTATCTAATTCATTAAAATAGGCAACTCGCAAAGCCAGGTAAGTATTTGAAAATAATTTAATTGCTTCAGCTTCTGTCTCGTTTGTATACAGAACGGGGACATCTTTTTTGATTGCACCTTCTAGTAGCAAATTTGCAAATTTTTGTCCGCGTTCTGAACATTCACTAATGACAATCCTTGAGGGGTATAAGTTGTCATAAAGTGCTTGTCCTTCTCGTAAAAACTCTGGGGAAAAAATGATATTATCTACACAAAGCTTTTTCTTGATTTCCGCTGTATAACCAACAGGGACAGTAGATTTAATAATGATGGTTGCTGAGGGGGTGGAGGTGAGCACATCTGCAATAACAGCTTCAACGCTTGTTGTATTAAAGCTATTTGTATTGGGATTATAGTCAGTTGGCGTTGCAATAACAACAAAGTCTGCCTCTGCATAAGCTTTATTTTTATCAACCGTAGCGAGCAGCTTTAAACTTTTTTTGTCTAAGTATTCCTCAATCAATTGATCTTTAATTGGAGAAGTTCTATTATTAATTTGCTCTACCTTCTCAGGTACAATATCAAGCATGATAACATCGTGATGCTGTGCTAGTAAAATCGCGTTTGATAAACCTACATACCCAATCCCTACTACAGTGATTTTCATAGTTATCGCTCCTTTATTCGGCCACCTAAAATATAATCTACTTCTGCACGATCAATACTAAATTATTAGAAAAATTTAATAAATCTCTTTTTACTTATTGGTTGTGGGTGGTTAGTATAAATTGGCTGTCCTTCTATCAGTTTTTGCGCATTTTCAGAGAAATAGGATGTATAACGTATACCGTGTTGCTTAGTAACTTGTTCGTAAGCTTGTCCTAGATTAAAAGGACGAGTAGTAATATTGTGAGCATCAGTTCCAATGAAATGTGCCATTTCTGCCTCAATGAGCTGATCGCTGAAGGTTCTGATTTCTTTTCCGTAGAAACCGAGTAGGCTGCCGGCTGTAAGTTGTGTTAAAGCTCCTTTTTTAACCAAATCATATAGCTTGGTTGGGTTTTTCAAAAATGCTAAATTGCGTTCAGGGTGGGCAATTATAGGAGTAATACCGAGCATCCCAATCTCGTAAAATAGTCTCTGGGTGTAATGAGGAATATGCTGTGACGAAAATTCAATTAGCAAGTGTGTTGATTGGTCAGCCATTGTCAAGAGTTTACCTGACTGATATACGTCAATCAGCTCACCAAACAATTTAATTTCTTGCCCTGGTAAAATGTCAATTACTAGCTCATTTTCTTTAGCGATTTTTTTTAAATTTTCTACCCATAGTAAAATATCTGCTTTTTCATTAAGGAATCGAGGATGATAATGAGAGGTTGCGATAATGGTTCGTATACCATCCTTAATCGCCGCCTTTAACATTAACAAGCTTTCGTCCTCATTCTTTGCACCATCATCAAGGGCTGGTAAAACATGAGTATGGATATCAATCATTTTTATCACCATAACCATAATAATAATTATATTTCATCGACTTAGCGTCAGCACCATTAACAACAACACCTATGACATTCACTTGCGCACGATCTAATAATTCCTTTGCCTTAATCAAATTTTTCTTTTCTGTTTGGTACATTTTTAACACAAGTACAACACCATCACAGCGATTTCCTAATACTTGTGCATCAGTGACTGACAATACAGGTGGTGTATCAAAAAGAATTAAATCATATTTAGCAGATAAACCTTTTATCACTTTAGTCATTCTTTTTGACCCCAATAATTCAGATGGATTAGGAGGGATCGGACCTGAGGGTAAAATATATAAATTATTCGTATTTGTAGATGAAATAACTTCTGCAATAGTTGCATTTTTATTTAGTAAAGTTGTCAAACCTTTCCGATTACTCACTCCCATCATCTGATGGAGGATCGGTTTGCGCAGGTCAGTATCTACAAGCAATACTTTTTGCCCTTGTTGAGCGAAGGTTACTGCCAAATTGGCAATAGTTGTGGATTTTCCTTCTCCTGGCAATGCAGAAGTGCAGGCTAGTATTTTAAAAGTATTATCTATCATCGAAAACTGGATGTTAGTGCGTACCGTTCTATACTGCTCTGATATGGGAGAGTTAGGTTTTTTTTCGGTAATTAGTATTCTTTTTTGGGGTTGTGAATTTTTCCCTCTTTTCCTGAATGTCACTTTGAATTTCCTCCTTTCCTCTTCTTTTTATCATTTTTTTATTAGATATCGCGACTTCTTCCATTAGCGTGATAACCCCGATAACGGGGATTCCAATTAATTTTTCAACTTCTTGTTCAGTTTTCACAGTTTTATCAACAAACTCTAGTAAAAAGACTAAAAAGATTGCTATCATGATACCAGCCACAAAACCTATGCTAATATTCACAGTTAGCCTAGGACTAATAGGGAAATGGGGTGTTAATGCAGGAGCTAAAATCATCAAATTGTCCAAGTTAAAGTTGTATAATATTTCTTCTTTAAAAATTTCAACTGAAGCATTAGCAATATCACGCGCCAGTTCGGGGTCGCTATTTAAAACAGTGAGCGTAATTACTTGAGAATTTGAACTGTTTCTAGCGTTCATTGATGAGCGTAATTCACTAGCTGTTGATTGTAATGCTAGAATTTCAATGACTTGATCTAAGACCAATGGACTCACAATGACTTCATTGAATGTATTGATCATCTGCAAGTTTGCACTAATTTCTCCTTGTGTTAATGGTGTTTCTTCATTCCCTCTAGGAACCAAAACTAATTGTGTTGATGCTTGATAGGTGGGGGTTACAAAAAAATGTGTGAATAAACCGCTTATTAAACCACCGACAAGCACTAAAACAATGATTAACCATGTATGTTTTTTAAATATTTGAAATAATTCTTGCAATTCAAATGCCTCTTCCATTATATCACCTTCTCAATACAGCATTATTATACTGTTTGATCTTCCCAATTAATTTAAATATATGCTTTCAATGAACTCATCGTTGACTAATCACAGAAGTTTCTCTCCAAATTATAGCAAAAAATTTCTTGAGTGTCTATGTTGAATTTGAAAGATGATTCCTCAGTAGGAATTCATTTCATCGATTCTAGTCCATCATTATTCCAAACAACCCATTCTAGCTCAATTTTTTTTCCGAATATACGATGAATGATGATTGCTTTTTTTATAAGACGGATGGCTTGTTTGTAAGTACCATCGCCACCGTTAGATATCCAATTTAGTGTTTTTTCTGAATAGTACAACCCCTTTTTGTTTTTAGGTAGATATCTTATTATTTTCAACAATTTGAAATTTGCTCTTTTAAAGACGCTTCCAGCAGACTGATGAGCTAGTGCTTGTTCTTTTCTGGCATATTTAATTCGTTCATTTAACCTTCTTCTACCTTCTTCGATTGAAACTTCTTCAAATTTAAACTTCACCGCATGGATAATCATGTTGTTTTCGACTAAATTTGATTTTCGAAAAGAGAAAGCACACGCATGCTTTGATAGGGTTTGAATTTTACCTTTATAAATTACATCCACAGATAAGATATAGTCAGAAATACTTTTATTATACCCTTCTCCTCTTCCGGCGTTCATCGCTACAACACCACCGACCATGGCTGGTAAAGCATGCAAGTATTCAGCACCTCCCAATGCATGTTGATTGGCAAAATTCAGCAAATTTTTGATACAAATGGCACTTGATGCAGTTATAACTCTCGATTCATTAATGGTTAATAGATCTTGATGGTAATCTCCCATATAAATAACATGATCAAATTCGGATTGGTCGTCAACTAATAAATTACTACCTCCCCCTAATATGCGGAATTTTTCCAGTGATTTAGTTAAATCTTTCAATTGCTCTAAATGTTGGGGTCGATAAAAATTTTTAGCCGTACCGCCTATTCCCAGGGTCGTGTAAACAGATATATCTACATTTTTTTCAACGATCACTATATTCTCCTCCGAACTTGTTATTTATTTTGTCTAAAAAGTTGATAAATTGGATTTTCTTTTAGAATTATTGTTATACCTGAGTAAATTACAATACCGATTAATGTTTGAATAAGAGTCGTTATGAATGTTGAACTCATCTCACGAGTGAAAAATGTGATACAAGTTAGCATCATCAAGCCTGAAAAAAACCACTTCCCTATTCGTAACCAATTAAATTTGAAGCAACTCTTTTTAACTAAGATAGCGGCTCTTGATATACCTAGAAAAATTTGTCCTAATAAAAATCCGAATACAGCACCGTACACATCAATAAAGGGGATAAGGATTAGACAAATCACTACATTGATAATCGTTCCTATTATCATTGTGATATTGTAGAGTTTCATTTCATTTTTGGGGACTAGGTACTGATCGGCAATACTTTGATGGAGTTGTTGAAAAATAATAATAGGTGCTAATAGTGGTATTAAATTCTTTACATAGTAAAAATCTTCTCCGAGAAACCACACAATTAAATGGTTGCTAATGGCAATTATTCCAAACATCATAGCTATTGTTAAAAATAATTGTAAGTGGATTGTTTTTTGCAAAACTTCGATCACCTTTTCACCTTGATTTTTTCTTTCAAGGTAAGACATTTTAGGTAATAAAACTTGGTTTATAGCGCTCAGTAAGGTTCCTAGGATGATGACTATTTTTATGGCATTTGAGAAGTAACCTACTGAGGTCATAGTTGAGAAAAGACCTAACGCTGTAGCATTTGCATTAACAAAAATAATCGCAGATAGTTTTAAAAGAAAAAAGTTAAATGCTGAGGGAAAATGTGTCCAAGCTACCTTAAAACGACATTTCTTATAGCTGATATATTTGAAAAGAGGTATCCACAAGATCATTACAGAAATAATTCCACTAAGAGACAGTATTAAAGCATAAATCCAAAGATCTTCAGGTGAGTTGATCAAAAGAATGATACAGCAAAGCGAGATAGATTTGATTAGCAAATTTACAAATGCTATTTTTTTGAACGCCTCAATTCCTTGAAAAAACCAATTAATATCAAATACGACTGCTAATATTACTAGCGATTGGATGAGATAAAGTATGTTTTGATTGGATAGTAAAGTAGTGATAAGATAGGCTGAAAAGATAGGTAGCGAGAAAATCATATTGAATCGCTGAAGCTCCCAGAATTTCTCGGAACGTAAATCTTTATTATCTTTTACATAAGCGATCTCCCGAATGGCATAATTGGAGCGTCCTAAAGCAGCAACAAGAACAACGTAAGCGACAATGGATTGAGAAAATCTCAAAAAACCAATATTTTCGACTCCTAGAGCTCGTGAAACAATTGGAATTGTTAGAACGGGAAACAGAACATTTACGACTTGAAAGCAGGCTTGGTAAAAAACGTCTTTGAAGATTTTTCTCATGCTTGTATACCTAACGCATCTCTTAAAAACTTCTTTGATGTATGTCTTATTCCATCAATTTTTTTGTTGATTTCGCCGTAATCAATTTCTGTATTTAAAATGGTAAAAATATTCTCTTCTTTTAACATTCGGCTTTCTAATCCATAAAATTCCAATGTTCGAACAACTTTCTTTTCTGATGTACTTGCTGAAATAAACTGCTTGTTAAATATCATAGCATATACCACGCCGTGAAATGTCCCAGTGAAGATGAAATCAGCATTTTTAAAATAAGATAAAAATAGCATAGGATTTGCAGGAATTGATCGTTCGCACCATGTAAGATTTGCCCCAAATGAAATAAGTATCTTCTCTTTTTCACGTGCAAATTTTTGACATATAGCAATCTCTTTGTCGGTGAATCGTTTATAGCAGTCATAAATTAAAATATAGTTGTCCTCAAGAATGGGCTTAATATGATTTGAATAATCATCCTGATTCAGTAGCATGGTAGGATCACAAACGAGAGAAACAGGTTTGTTAGCTATATTCTCGATAATTTCTTTTGTATGTGTATCTCGAACACTAATGGCATTCATATTGTCTAGTGCTTCTTTTGAAAAAGGATATGCTTCAATTGCTTCCCTTGTTGCATTATTTGCAGAAGGTGCATAGGAAATAATTATTTTATCTGGCAGTCCAATCCCCCAAAATAGCGGAAATTTTCTCATATCGGGCTTTGAAACATTCCATATTTCATCGCTACCTAAAATAAAAGCATTCATCTGGTCAGCATTATAGCAGAGCGGGAATTGTTTGTGCTGAGTACTAAAGTTCAAAAAACATTTCATAAAAAACCTCAAATCACGTTTTTCTCTCAAAGTTAGTTGAATAATTGTTCTCAAAAAGATTCTTAGTTTATTTCTAGCATTGTGTTTCAAAAAAGAAATCTCAAATCCTTCATTTTGTAAAAATTCTTTCAACGCCCACGCTTGCAAATAAGCACCACAGTTCAAGGATTCATATACTGTTACTATTCCTATTTTCATCGCCATCATCCCTTGTTGTTATTATTTCCTAAATAAACGTTTTTTTTTATAGAAACCTATAATTGCCATTGAGAATGTAAGATATTTTGAGTTAATCAAACCGTTTTTCTGGTATATCTTTATAACAGTTCTGACCACGTTTAAACTGCGGTAATTTTTTACTGCTTCAAATATTAATCTATAGTGCAGATAAAAAGTTTCTGGATTCACTTTCAATAGAAGTTTTCTTGGTATTTCGGTGCGTAAAAATTTGATTGCACGAGCGTGTACATCTACGACTGAGTAAAAGCTTTCTAGATCTATTTGGTTGGTCAAACTGGATGGATAAATAGCATAAAAGTAAATGGGTGAATAGGAAACTTCTATTTTATCAGAACAAAGAGCTAGTTTTTGTGAAAATAGGACGTCATTATTTTTTTTAACTTCATCGAAGTAGAGATCATTTTGCTCGATGTGTTCTCGTTTAATCATTTTTGACCAAGGAGTAATCATATGTAGAGCTAGTAGTAGCAAATTTTCCTTGCTTGGCTTTTTTTGATAAATGTCAAAAACTTTTATCATTGGATAGCAACCGTTGCCTTTTTTGTCTAATCTTATTTTTGGTTTGAAATAAATAACTTCTGCTTCAGAATGCATATATATTTTTAGCTGACTACAAAAATCTTCTAAAAAATAGTCATCTGAATCAGCAAATAATATCCATTTACCCTTAGCGTGGGTTAAACCAATATTTCGAGCTTTACCAGCGGAAAAAATCTCGGTATTATTATCCAGTAATGTAATTCTATCGTCATTCATGCAAAAGTTCTTTAACGCAACCTTTACCTCTGAGTCAGAATGATCGTCAACAATGATAATTTCTAAAAAGTTCGACCAAGGTATACTGTTGGTTAGACGTGCTAGTGTGTCGATGCTGTTTTTGTGAGGAACGATAATACTTAACTCTTTCATTTTTTACCTCTTTTCGCCAAAGGATTCATAGATTTGAAATATTTTTTCTCCACTTTTTGCGATATCAAACAAGCTAATATCACTTTTTGGAATTTTTCGGCTTGCTTTTAGAATCAAGTCCAACCACAAATCCCAATTATCGTTAGGTGCAAAATATAAATTCTCTGTTTGATTAATAATTCTTGGAATACAATCTGATACAATACATGGAAGACCATTGATTTGCGCCTCTACTGCAACAATACCAAACGATTCAAAATGCGTCGGTAAAACAAAAATGTCTGAGGCAGAATAGTAATTTTGAACATCTGAAACAGATCCTACAAACTTAACTTGGTTTTCTACTCCTTTTTCACGCGCAAGTTTTAGCAACTGTTCCTGTTTCTCGCCTGCCCCTACAAAAAGGACATAGTAAACGCCTTTTTCCAGCAGCTTTGGGAATATCGAAATGAGTAATTCTTGATACTTTTGTTTATTGAAATTCCCAACACAGATAATTACTTTTTCGTCTTTAAACTGAAAAGAGGTGCGAATTTTTTCGCGTGCTACAGGGTTAAATACATATTTTTTTAAGTCAATACCATTTGGGATGATTTGAAAATTTTGTCCTTTCTCAAAAAGGAAATTTCCTGCTTCAACGGTTGGAACGATGCCAATTTGAAAATTTTTTTTAAAATAGGGCTTAAGCAACCGATTTAATAATGGATAATCGGTTGAAACATTATGCCCGTGGACAATAGTTTTGTCTTTGTCTTTAATCGATAGTAATTCTATCGACATCAATGCGCTATTTCCGTGGATATGAATGACATCATAATTATGATTTCTTAATATTTTTCTCAGTTGCAAAAAATAATTTAGTGGATTTTTTTTTCGACTTTTGATGAAATAGATGGCAGAGTTATTGCTTATAATTTCATCTTTAAGATCTTGAGTGATTTCTGTATTTACAACAAAATCAAAACTGACTTTACTTCTCAATACACGGTAGTAATCCATAATTACGGTGCTTGTTCCGTCACGAATAAAAGGAACGGTATTAATGACTAAGACTCTCAACTAAACCAATCCTTTCTTTCGTTTGTGCTTTTACATCTATTATCCAGTTATCCATTATGCCCATAAAAACAAAAAGCATATAAAGCACCCAATTGCTACCGTCAATATCTTCGAACATAATTACAACTAAGAAGGTAATGATAAATCCTAAAAAGCTAACGTGTTTCGACTGAATTAAACTACGAATCAAGGTTATCAATTGACGGAAAAATTGACGGAAAAAAAAGTAGCTCCCAATTAATCCTGTGCGAAAAATTATTCCCACATAGGTGGAGTGCGTTCCAAGATGCGCACTTATAGCAAAGGTTTCTCTTATACCAAGTCCGATGAATGGAGATCTTTGAAAAACTTGCCTAAGGCTTTCTTCGTAAACAACAAACCTCAACCGATTACTTCCTGATCTCAAATTGAAAAAATCATGCCATATCTCTCCGATTTCATTTGAAAGCAAAATGAGAAGTATTATAATAGCAAAAGGCAATTGTAGTAAAATAAAAGTTCGTTGCTTAGGAGTAAGAAAATGGACAAACGATAAAAATAGCAACGAGAACAACATAGCCATTTGTGTTATACGTGAATTGCTTACTATAACTGGAATAAAAGCAAGTCCGATAAAGCTTATTGAATATAATTTCTTCTTATCTAAAACATGTAATAAGGAAATTGGAAAAACGATAAAATAGAACAACGAAATCAGGTTGGGGTATTCGAGAAATCCTGTGAATCTTCGAGTGTAGCCCGTTGTTAGCCAATCTACACTCGAGAGCGGTCGTCCAAGAATGTAAATATTAGTTCGATATTGAATAAATAGGAAGACAACAGACAACACGATCATCACGATCATGTTTATATACATATATTTTTTGACTTTCAAGAAATCAATTTTACTTTTTCGAAAATGACTATATGCAATAACTGCAAAAAACCATATTCCGACAACATTTACTGCGGCAAATACTCGCATTACATCAACAAATGGATTTAAGAGAACATTTTGCAGGATTGCAATCAGATAAACAAATATAAACGCTGAAAAGGAAATTGTTACTTTATTAAATAAAAAGCCTGATTTCGATAAATAAGCAACACTGAGGATGCCCAAAATAACAAATTGAATTGTCTTAGGTACAATAATAATTAGCCACAAATATTTAAAAACCCCGTAGTTTAATAAGTGTTTCATATCCTTATACATCCTCGGAAATTATTTTTTTTAAACTAGCCACAAATTCTTTATTGTTGGACTTTGTTGAGATCGCATTTGTTTCAATATTTAAAAATAATTTCAAATCTGATATTCGGTCTACTAGGAAAAGATTATATCCTTCACTTAGTACAGATTTGCAAAATTCAATTTGATGATTGTTGATATGTTCTTTATATTGAAGTTGTCTAGGGACTACGACTGGTGTTTTCCCCATAGAAATAGCTTCCATAAATGATGCTGGTCCACCATGCGTAATTATTAGTCGGGCTTCTAGCATTTTATTTCTCATTTCGTCATATTCTAAGATTTGTTTGAATTCACAATACTCGGGGATATAGTCAGAATAACCCGTTTGAATAAAAACTTTTTCTGTAATTATACTGTCTTTTTTTAGCTCATCAACTTCTTTTACCAAGCGATTAAACTGTTGTTCATGCGTCCCTACTGTTACAAAAATCATTTAGAAAATCCCTCCCAAGTTGAGAGCTTTTGGATAAACTTTTTTCATTTCTTCCCATTGCACAATAAAGTGATCAGTTATAGGATAAACTAATTTTCCAGTTAAAGTTGATGTGTTTATTCGATCGAAAACTTCGATATACACCGTTTTAGCACCTAATATTTTCCCCAGGTAGAAAAAAGGGACTGCGACTGCGGCTCCAGATGAAATAATTAAATCTGGTCGTTCTTTTTTGAGGATTTTTAGAGCCAAGAAGGTGTTTTTGATAAGGTTTTTGATACTTCGATTCGTCGGGAAATAACAAGGGTAAAAAATCTCGTTTTTTAAAATACTTCGTGCGTCTGGTTTGTCGAAGGTTACCCAAAAGCGTTCTTCTGTAACCCATAATTCTTTTAATAGATATAGATGAGTCAAATGCCCACCGCTAGAGCCTACTAAGCAAACTTTCATACTCTCATCTCCTAATAAGCATTTTTACCACCTAAAATAACGCCAAAAGTTTTGAATATAATCTTCATATCATTTATAAATGAAAGTTTTTCGATATAAAGCAAATCAAGTTCTACCATTTCATCAAACCCCAAATTATTCCGCCCGCTTATTTGCCACAACCCTGTACATCCTGGTGTTATTGAAAGACGTTGAAGTTCCCGAATTGTATATTTTTCCACCTCTCTTGAAAGGGGTGGTCTTGGTCCAACGAGACTCATGTCCCCCTTTATAACATTCCATAATTGAGGAAATTCATCAATAGACGTTTTGCGAATAAATTTTCCAATGTTTGTAGTTCTAGGATCTTCCTTCATTTTGAACATCGCGCCATCTATTTCATTGAAAGCTAGCAATGAACCAATTTGTTCTTCGGCATTGACACACATAGATCTGAATTTGTACATATAAAAATTTCGACCATTTTTCCCGACACGAATTTGTTTAAAAAAAACGGGTGCGTGTAGGTCACTTATTTTAATTAGAATAGCAATCAGTATAAAAAGTGGTAGTAAAAGAATAATACCACAAGTAGCTCCAATTATATCTATTAAACGTTTTACAAAAAAATACTTTTTCTCGTCAGTTTGATGCAAGCTCTCTAAAAATAAGAACCTTGTAGACATATTTTTCATATTACAGATCCCCTTCTGTCTTTTGTGTATCGAAAAAAGAATATAACTTCATTATACTCCTCTGATAGGTGCGTGTCAAGGTGCAAAACATAATAGGTCGCATAATGAAACATTTTTATTTTTATATTTTATTGGATTTTGAAAAATATGGATTCTTTTGTTTGAACTCTATCTGATAGGCGATGTGCAACTAAATTTTATGTAGAAATTGAAAAACCTTTGTACACATCAGTAAAAAACTGCGTGGACAAAGGTTTTTCAATTTTAAATTTAGTAAAACTTAAAATGCAAATTAAATATCAAACCACTGAATTTCTTCAGGTTTGAGGGTTATTTTAAATGATTTGGAGTCTGTATAAACTGTTGTCTTTTGAACGCTTGATGCATTGTTGCAGACGCAGAAACGACCGCTTTCTGGATAGGCATGGACGTCTACTAACGGATTTTCACTTAGCCAGTGATTGATTTTATCATCTTGCCCCATGCTCCACATGATAGCTCGGTGAAGGAGTCTGGCGTTTTCTGGTGAATATGGGAGTCCACCGATATAGACTGAGCGTCCGTCAAAATAGTTGTTAACGGCGAGCTGTACTTCTTTGTCTCTCTCCACTAAAATCTGAGTGTTTTCCAAAGCAAAAATGCTCTTTGATCCTTCGCCGAAATCGATGGTAGTTGTGTCAATATCTTCTGTAATAAAGTGTGGAACTTCTTCCCAATTGTATTTGTCATATCCAAGGGTAAAGCCTGTTTCTTTTTCAACCCCGAGGACAGATGCTAATTGTAGAGTGCGACCTTGGCGCTGATGACCTGTTGGTTCACCTACCCCGATGAATCCTCCGCCTTTTGCGACAAATTTTCGAACCATTGTCACGATGCGCTCGTCTTGCCAGTAGTCGCCCCCTGTATGAGCGGTGTCGCGATCACCGATGTTAAATACCACATCAAACTCATCTAAAAGTGCTGGATTTTCTAGCAAATCGTCGAAGCTGATGAAGTTGACGTCATAAGCGCCTCCTGCTAGGATTTCAATGATGCCCGCATAGCTGTAGTTTTGTTTTTGGTAGAGGGCGTGGTGCACCATGTGAGCGCCCCACGAGCGTGCCTTACCCCATGAATTTAAGACAGCTATTTTTGCGAAGTTGTATGGAATTCCTGCTTTGGCGTGGTCGTAAAACATTCTGAATTCATCGCAGACGTGCTCAATGTAGTCAACGAATTCAGGGAAGTCTAAGGCTAGTTTTAGGTAGCCTCCGTATCCGATTCTGTCGACTGGTTGACGCATCATGGCTCGACGTGCGCAGAGCCAGTTTTCACGACCTTCTTTTAATGGATCGCCACCTTCGTGGAAAGTATCTGGGAAAAAGTAAGGTAAGAATCGACCTTCTGTATAGGTGACACCTTTGATATCGCTAATGAGCCTCAATGTACTAGCATTTCCAACACTTCCAACCACCGCGTCAAGACCGATGGTTGCAAATTCTTCCATGTATGGTTCGCACCCGATGAAATGGTCGCCTAGAAACATCATAGCTTCTTTGCCGAATTCATGGCAAATGTCGACCATTTCTTTGGCGAGTTTTGCAACTTCACGGCGCTGGAATGTCATGAAATCTTTGAATTCCTTACTTGGATTTCGATACTGATTGTTGTGATAGCCCTCATCGATGATAAATTCTGCTCTGAATTTATAGCCGACTTCTGCTTCAAATTGCTCTAGAATATACGGGCTGACTGATGCGGAATAGCCGTACCAATCGACGTATTTTTGGCGTCTAAGTTCGTCGAAGACAAGGGTGAATTGGTGGAAAAATGTTGTGAATCTAACTACGTCGACGTGGGGATTGTCGGTCAAAAAATTCCGCAATCTTTTCATAGAAAATTCTTTTGTTTTCGGTTGACGTACATCAAACGTGATTTCTGGTTCGAAATTTTCCCAATCATTGACCACTGCGTTGTACATGTTAACAGGATCCCAAATCAAATAAGCTAGAAAGCTCACGGTATACTCATGATAGGGGGTTGTGCTAGAGATTTTGACTTTTCCAGTGTCTGCATCGAAGCTCCATTTGTCTGTGGGAACGACTTCGCCTGTTGTGCGGTCGATGACTTCCCACCATCTTTTAATATCGTCACGACTGTTAATAGACATCAAATCTTGGCTAATGCCGTGGAGGAGTTCGATTTCTAATTCTTCTTTTTCTGCCGTGATAAAGCCTGTCATTAGATAGCATTGTTGAACTTCATCGAGGTTGGCTTTCGCCCAAGCGTTATCTTTGCGGGTTGTGTAGTATGTAGCGTAGATTTTGGCACCTGTTTCTTTTAGTTCGACTGGGAATAGAGTGCCATCGCAGTCTCTTAGGGCGTCAGCGCCCCATTTTTCCATGATTTCTCTTGTTTGATCTATTATGTCGAGGTCGGTTGGGATGGTTACGCGTCCTTTTGTTTTTACGTTGCTCATTGGTTGTCACCTCTTTTTATTCTTTAATTCTATTATTATTACGGGTCTCGATATTTTCTAACCGACTGAGTAGATAGTGAAAGTCGGAATGTGCATAAATGCGTGCTATGTAGAGAGCTCCGAAGGTTGTAAAGTTCCGCTTCATCTAGGATTACACTTAGCTAATCGCTGCCTCAGTAAAGCGCAAAGGTCGCAAGCGTTGGTTCTGCTCTGTAGTCGATGATTCTAAGTTGCCATTCTTTAGCCGAAATGCCCTCATCTAAAAGGCGGATTGCTTTATGACCGACCACAGTTCCAGAGGTTGCTTGATGCCATTTGTTGTTTTCTTGATAAAGAAGTTCAAAATACTCAATCTGTTGCCCGAGTACGATATCTTCTTGGAGTATGAGATATTTTGGCGTAATTGCTGATTTTGTTTCGGCACGGATGATGAATTCATCATCAAGATTACTTAATATTCTAAGTTTCCCCCCCTCTAAAAGATTGTAGCTAAAGCTGCTTCTAATCCAATCACCTAATGATTCTAATCGATTTACATCCTGAGGTGCGAAATAGCCATCTGGATGGGGAGGAATATTAAGCAAGAAAGTTGCATTTCCACCGACCGATTGTAAATAAATGCTCTTTAATTCCTCCAGTGAGCGCACCTTTTCATTTTCTTCTTCATGATAAAACCATCCTGGTCTAATGGAGGTGTTAACTTCCGCTGGATACCAAATAAATGCATCGTGCTTCGCTAAAAACTCTCGACTCCCTAAATCTTCATCACTTGATGTAACCCGTTCGCGAAACGCTACGTCATCTGTTTGTTGAGATGCCTCTTGGATTTTTTCTTTATTGGCGAGTTCGGCTGGAACAACACTCCACTCGTTAGTTCGGCAGTGCCCAGCCTCATTTCCGCACCAACGAACATCTGGTCCACATACCGATATAACAGCTTGGGGCTGATATTTTCGGATAAGGTCGTAGTATCGGTTCCAGTTATAATATTGCGTTTTTCCATTTGGTCCTTCGCCACAAGCTCCATCAAACCAGAGGCAAAATAAGTCACCATAGTCTGTCAATAATTCGGTCAGCTGATTACAGAAGAAATCGTCATAAGCTTCTCCTTGTCCATAGGTAGGTTCGTGGCGATCCCATGGAGATAGGTAAATTCCTAGTTTTAGGTCGTATTTCTTACAGGACTTGGCCAGTTGTGCCACAATGTCTTTGCCATAGGGCGCGTACATCACGGAATGATTTGTGAATTTAGTATCCCATAGACAAAAACCGTCGTGGTGTTTGGCAGTCATGATCACACCTTTCATCTCGGCACGGGCTAAGCTTTCGCACCACTGGTCTGTGTCAAGATGTTGCGGATCGAAAATTTGCGGGTTTTCTGTTCCATCTCCCCACTCGCTGTTGGTAAATTGATTGATGCCATAATGAATAAAGCCATAAAATTCCATCTCTTGCCATTGAAGTTGTCTTTTACTTGGGTAGACTGAGGATATTTTTTCTAAAAAAACTTGGTCATTAATATCATACATAATACAAATTCCTCCTAGGATTCGGCACTTATAAATTTTTGATGTTTCATTCTTTTGATCAATGATATAGCAAATCCAATTATTTAAAGTAAGTCTTCCACGCACAGATAACAGATCAGATAAAACTTAATTTTCTTACAAAAAGTGGATATGCTATATTTAAATCGAGTGATGCAGATTCACACCTTCATATTGCTGTTGTTTTAATGTCTACCTACATCTTCTATTCCATGGGCATCTGAACCATAGATGAGTGGAATTTCTAGTAGTTTGGCAATTTCAACAATCCACTGCGGCGGATAAATTTCACCACATAATGGTTTATAAAGTCCCGCATGATTATAGTCTAGACTGTAATTTTTTCTTTTTGCCAACCCCAATAATTTGGTTATCGATTCTTCTATGGCTGCTTTTTTTGGCATTCCTATTTTCTTTTGGAATTTGTCTACGAGGGTTAAATGGCCTATTCTTGTTGGCTTATAAACGCCTAAGTCGGCAAGAATGGATTCGTAAACTAGGTCATAATAGGCGCGTTGGTATGCTTCTAGACTGCCGTATTTTGGAATAAGATGGTTTGTGACCTCATCATCTGTATAGTCGACGCATCGCCAGTCGCTTAACCCTTCTATATAATGAATTGAAATGATTCCTGTGTCGCAGTGCTTACCGTATTCGTTAAGGAAATCTTTTGTCCAGATGATTTCTGTAGGAATGTAATCCACTTCGAAGCCGACTTTGATTTTAATTTTGTTTTTATATTTTTGCTTTAGTGCTAGCATTTCTTTGAGGTAACGATCAACTTCTGACTCAGGCATCGCTAGGTAATTTCTCAGCTTGGCGTTAGGTTCTAGTAATTTCATAAATCTTTCTGGAATGGGTGTGTGTTCGGTTATGTGGTATTCTTCTATGCCCAATTCAAGGGCGCGCTCGATCATTTTTTCAACGTGGTCGCCGCTGCCATGCGGGCAGTATTGTGTATGGGTATGACCGTCTATTTTAAACATAATTACACCGCCTGTTTGGTATTATTTTCTACGGTTCTTTTCAAGAATTTTATATTTTAGGATTATCAATGCTAGTCTCTTGTTTTGAAGTTAGTTGTTAATGGTAGTTCAGAGGTTGTTTTCCAGAAGCTGTTAGCGTTAATCGAAAGGATGTATTCGCGATTGTTTTCGAGTCTGTCGATGGTTTCTGTCAGTTTTTTTGGCATGTCCATATAGTAGTAGCCTGACCAGATGCTAATTTTTCGAACTACTTGGTGATCATCTGCGCTTGTAATAGTTATATCATAGCTATTTATACGTTCTTTGTCAATTCTTGCTTGGTCAAAGGTGAAAGTTACGGAATCACTGGTTGTTTCTAAGATTTCAATTTTCTCTGATGTTGTAAAATATGGTTTTGATGCATTTAAATAACGCTCATCGGTATAGATGAAGCTTGATGGATCCCAGGCGGTCTCTATGGTCCATGAATTAGGAAAGAATTGTTCCGTGATAACATCGTAGGGTAGAATTCTCACTACTCCTTTTTCGTCCGCCTCAACAATGTGCATCTGGGCTGCTCCTTCACGGTAATAGGTGTATGGTGGCAGCGGAGGTGGGATGGTTCCGTAGATTTTGTCAAATTCATCTAGCTCAAAATAAAACATGGTGCCTGTTCCAACGGTTGTGAAATGACGTTGATGGATATTTCGTGGATCGTTGATTGGTGCGTGAGAATGTCCTGAAAAGTTGATGATTTGGGGATAGTTCATTTGGACGGCGGTTAGATCATCATTTGCCCAGGCAAGGCTTCCGTATACAGTGTCTCTGACGTGGGGATGTTGGAAGAAGAAAATTGGTTGTTTAGGTTTATCGGTTCTAGCTTTTTCTAATGCTTCTAAGGCAAATGCTCGTTTGGCATCGTCAAAGTGGTCGCCGTTTGTAGTGCTAAGGGAAATAAAATGAAAATCATTGATAACCTTGTGCACGTCAGGTTTCATTTTAAATATACGAGCAAATTTTTCGTGAGCTGCTTCTTCACCTTCACTGTTATACTCATGTTTGGCGATGGAAAGGGTGATATCTGTTTCAGGTTTAATGCACTTTTGAAGAGAGTCACAAAAAGCTTGCATCTCTTTTTCTGTACCTGTGTTAGCTAGATCGCCTACGACGAATAGGGCGTCTAGTTTTTGATACTGATGGGAATTTTCAGCGTATTCATAGGCGAGTCCGAGGGCTTTTTCAAAATAATCGCGTTGGATGGTGTGCTCATCTTGATAGTGAATATCGCTGGTGACTAGAAATCTTACTTTTGGGATAAATGGATTCATTATTTTCACTCCTAGTTTTGTATTTAGATGAAATTTCATAGGGTCGATTCGGGGGATTTTTTTAAATAAAACTGTAGCAAATAGGTATTGATAAGACTAAAGAGAATACCTAAAGCGATGGAGATGACTCCGTACACAAGAAAACCTGCAAAAAGGACTGTTAGATTGATATAGCGAAGGTTTTGGGCAACGGGTTGTGAAGGATTTTTTTTATGGATAATTAAGGCGATGATGTCCATGCCAACAGCAGAAGAACGGGCTGAAAGGCAACAGTAATACCCGAAGGAAATAAGCATGCAGGCGAGAATGAAGTCGATGGCGATGTGGAAACTAAAATTAAGTGGCATCAGTGTAAAGATGGCGAAGAAGATATTATAGCAGATGCCGCTGAAAACGGATTTTAGGAATCGTTCTTTTCCAAGAAAGATGAGGGCTAGCACGAGGAGCAACAAGGTGATACTATTTGCCAAAAAGATGACTGAAATGGGAGTCAACAGCTCTAGAATCATCGCTAAGCTAGTAACACCACCATTAATAATCCCATTAGGGCGCATCCACTGTGCATAGGCAAAGCCGAGCAAAAAATTTCCGAAAATGATTTTTGCGAGCGATTTAGTCATTGTGAATTTAACCTGAGTGAAGAATATTTGCAAAAAGCTTATGCGTCCCAATATTCTTTCTTTCATCGATTTCCTTACAAGTTGAGTCCGTTTTGCGGAAGTTTTCAACATCTTGAATCTGGATAATGCAATTTGCTTTTACAGCACCGCCTACTTCGATTACTTTGTCTTTATAATATCCTGCTTCTGGATAGCGCGACCAGAGAATAAACCCTTTCCCACTATGTGTTCGAAGTCCTTCTAATCGCATTTTGGCTGTGAATAAATACGGGTGTTGATGCGTTGCTTCGCCTGTAAAATCGGTAATCCCTTGATTGGTGTGGTCGACTACTTGAAAAAGAAAAATCCCTTGGTATTCATGATGGTGTGTTAAATGTTCATCTATGACGGTTAGGTTTGAGATCGTTAATGATTTAGGTTGTGTGCATATGTAACCGAAGTCGTATTCACCTGTATTTTCGCTCAGGATGGCAGAAAAAGGGGGGAGATTATCTCCTTCTTCATCTAAAATGATTTTTGATTGATTCCAAATTGGATGCCAAGTGACATCTTTTATTAATACATCACCCGCCCAGTGGCTTCCATAGTCGGGGCGAAATTCTAATAATTCCGAACAGTAGACTATAGTATTTTCAATGGTTAGTTGTCCCCAGCCGATGGCTTTTATGCCCATCCAACCGATTGTTGAGTTTTTCACTGTTAAATTCACGACTCCCATATGCGCATCTACTCTTGAAAATGTGCATCCATCTACTATTATATCTTTGCAATAATTTGAACCAAAGATTCCCCACTTGGTCTCATCTTGAAAGTCATCTTGTCGGCAATTAAGAAACATCACGTCAATGCTTCTATGACAGTTGATATCGTAACTTCCCATTCGCACAGGTAAGCCAGCACTTCCGATCGTTTCATAAATTTTGTGTCCAGTCAAATGACAGTCTTCAAAAGTAACATGAGCACAATCATTAGTGTTTAAAAATCCACGATAAGGTGAGCCTTGGCCTAGTTCGGCAATGACAAAATGAGAGATGCCTTTAACATGGACATTCGACCTTCGCACACCAATTCCTCGACCGTAATAATTATAAACAGCTGGTCCTTGATTTGCGATAGTGGTAAAATATCCACCTTGAACAGTTAACTTTTCTTCATCGATAGGATACGCAATAAGCTTTGAAAAACTTTCAAAATCCCAAATTAGAGGAGTTAAAAGCTTTCCTTCTTGATCCATAATAAAACAATCTGTCTGAGTCGCTCCATCACTTTCATTTAATCCGACACGTTTAAAATTTTTCACTTTTTCATTTTCTGCAACAACAAACACATCACCCCTTAACAACTCGTCACTTTTAAAATCTAATTTTTCTTGGCCTAACTTATAAGCATTAGCTAACAAATGAATCTCTGATTTACGTGAAACAATCTCAAAAATATCTGCTGAAATATCATGTACAGCTCCACAATCATCAATCACAAACTTACTATCGCCCCAGTCTGTATCTGTCATGATTACTGCAGGATCTAGCTTCGATCCGATGAAATAAATTGTTTCGGCATTTGTTTTGACCGGTAAGTTGTGTAGATTAGCGTACTCGTGTGCCTTTTTGATGGCTTCAAAATCATCAGCACAACCATCGCCTACTGCACCGAAATCTTCATAAGTTACAAATTCCATTTCAATCTTCCTTTCTGTAAGAAGCATTGTGGCTACTTTCAAAGCGATGATTTCCTGGGAATACTGTTGCTTTTAATCCTGTTAGAGCAGCCTTTTTGAACAATAAATGCGTGCTTGGTGTTGTGTTAACTACGAGAGCTTCATCATAACCCTTAATGCTTTTGCTTCCTATTACTCCGTATGGTGTTGTAATTGTCGCCGATTTTTCAGTTTTTGTGACTAATGTTTCCTCTGCTTTTAAAGCGTCATTTGCAAACCCCATATCGAAAATTTCCATCTGCTTATCTGTTGTAATTTCGTGGATTCGTTGGTGCTCATTTCCCTTTGGGATTATGGTCGATTTAATGCAAATACCTTGTTTTGGCGACCATGTAAATACGAGTTGATCCTCAAAAATTTCGAAGTTTTCCTCTGTCAATTTCGTCAAAAACAGCCCGGTGTCAGGGTCTTTAATTGCTAATGTATTATCAAAAGCACCTTCGTCTAAATGAAGAATGCCTTTTGAGACAGAAAATGCGAATTTGGTGCTGTAGACGAACTTATTATACTTATCTTTGTAACCATCGGTTGTAGCGGTGTTATTGATTGGATAAAAGAATGTTTGATCAGCGGTTGTCTCGGCGATAAAATTTCCTGTTTTAAAGGCTTTTCGACCTAAAGGTAAGCTAGTAGGCGTGGCATCAAAAACGGGGTGGTCTTTATCGCAACCCAATAATGCGAAATATTTAAACGCCCAATAGGCAGAGCCCGCGCTATTATAGTTTTCGGCCATAATCACATTCGGATAGGCATAACCTACAGCGAGACTACCGTCTGGTTTTGTAATTTCTTGATTCATCCAATAGCTGATATGTCCCAAAAGAAGACTTCCTAGGAGATTGAAATCTACGTCAATTTTACCTGTTAAAGCAACCATGGAAAGCAAGGCGCCCTGCGCAAAGCGATAGGCTAAGCTCCTACCATAAGCGACTGCAATACCATCTGAATCGAAATGTGCCAAATAGGCGGATAGATAAAGTTGTGCCCTTTCGATGAAAATAGCCGAGGTTTCAGGGTCGAATTCGCTCATATAACGGTCATATAGGAGTCCGTAGTAATGAAATGCCCATGAGATATAGTAGTCTTTTGATGTAGTGTTCCCATCTGTATAGAAGCCTTCGTCTAGATAGTAGCTATTGACGATTGCGATGGAATTATCTAAACCTTCCTTGGTGAAGAAAGAAACACCGAGTTTGTAAAACGCTACCTGAACCATAACTTTGAAAAACTGCCAGTTGTTAAGGGTGATGTTGGCATCAGTGATTTGATTCATGTATGAGGCTATCTGAATTTGCTCTGCATTGGTTAGCTTATCCCAAAAATATGTTTTACTCTCAATTAAAAATACGGATAGGGCAACCATTTCAACGAAAAGTTGACCATAGTCGGGGATGTCGCCCCAAAAATGCTTGCTGTTTTTGTCGGTGCCATTTAAGATACCTTGGCAGAGATTTTTAAAATATTCTTTTTCTCGACCATCAATATTAAAGGCTTCAGCCCAAAGTAGTCGCAGAAATCCTTCGATTTTGGCGATTTCTTCACCAAAATGGGCGACTTCACCTGTGACATTGATGCGTCCTGTTGTGAGATCACCACTTGTTGTGAAAGGGGAGATTAGGATGTTGTAGTTATGCAAAAATTTTTCTTTTTTCATGTTCAGTCCTCCGATTTAGATCGTTGTAAATTTAGCTGCCAGCACTGTGTCTGAGCTAGTTTTCCAAAAGCTATTTGCTCTGATGGATATAAGGTATTCTTCTTTACTTTCTAGTTGATCAATTTTCTGAGTAAGTTGGCTCGGCATATCCATATAATAGTATTCAGACCAGATACTGATTTTTCTTGCCACAGTGTTATCACTTTGCCTAATGACTGTAATGTCGTAGCTATTGACATATTCCTTGTCAATTTGAGCTTGGTCGAAAGTGAAAGTTATTGATTCTTGTGTGATTTTTGTGATTTCAATTCCCGCTGTTTGTGTAAAATAGGGTTTTACAGCGCAATGAAATCGCTCATCTGTATAGATAAACGTGGATGGGTCCCACGGTGTTTCTATCGTCCATTCATCAGGGAAAAAGTGCTCACTAATGACATCGTACGGCAAAATACGTACACGTCCTGCTTCATCTACTTCTACAATTAGCATCCCAGCTGCATCATGCGGGCGTTTTGGATCTGGATGTTGTGCCGGCGGAACGGTTCCGTAGATTTTATCATATTCATCAAGCTCAAAATAAAACATTGTTCCTGTTCCAACGCTTGTGAAGTGGCGTTGATGAATGCTGCGTGGATCATTAATGGGTGCATGTGAATGTCCTGAAAAATTAACTATCTGCGGATAATTCATTAAGATTGCTGTTAGATCGTCATTCGCCCACGCCATACTTCCATAAACGGTATCCCTGATATGCGGATGTTGAAAGAAAAAAATCGGTTGTTTCGGCATATCCTTAGCCGCAACTTTTAATGCTTTCATAGCAAACTCCTGTTTTCTACCGTCAAAACGATCACCATTAGTGGTACTCAACGAAATAAAGTGAAAATCGTTAATAACCTTGTGGACATCGGCCTGCATTTTGAAAATGCGTGAAAACTTTTCGTGAGCAGCGGTTTCCCCTTCACTGGTATATTCATGCTTAGCAATGGATAATATCACGTCAGTCTCCGGCTTTATGTATTTATTAAGGGAATTTTTAAATGCCTGCATTTGTAACTCGGTGCCTGAATTTGCTAAATCTCCCACAACAAATAAAGCATCCACTTTATTGTAATGAGCATCACTTTCAGCATATTCATAAGCTAATTTCAGTGATTTTTCAAAATAGTCACGTTGAATGGTGTGCTCGTCTTGATAATGAATGTCGCTCATCACTAAAAAGCGCACTTTCGGTTTAAAATTTTCCATTATTCATCACTCCTGGTATAGTGCTATTGATTTCGAAGCTGATTTTTAGTAGTTCGTTATCGTCCACATACACGCCCCTTGAATTTATTTGCGCTTACATACTAATATTCTAGCAAAATTTGCACAAAATGTCTATCTTCAATCTGAACCGATTTTTGTAATATCTGAACCATTTTAAAAGCGATGCTTGTAGCTAAAAGCACATTAAGCATCGCATAATATAATAAATAGTACTTTTACTCTCCACTTTATTTAACGCTCTTAACCAAATCTGCGTAATTTATCAGCTCAATACCTGCTTCCTTAACAAATCTCCGTAATTCTTGACTCCGTAATATTTTCATTTCTGTCATACGTGGTAATCGGTAATTAGAGGAATCATATGTTGCTTGATCCAAATATGCTGGATGACACATAATTTCTACGATTTCTTTGTCCAAGTCGAATACATCTGTGATGCTTTTCATTGACAACGAATCTCCGTAAAAATCACCATAAAAATAAGCATCTTCATAATCCGTGTTTATTTTTTGTGAATGGTGTCTACTCGTTTGCCGTACGGGCAAATCATATTCCTGCGTCAATTTGAGGACTGCTTCATGATGCACTGGATTCATATGTACATGATGGTGAGAATCAACGTGAGTCGGCAATTTGTTAGCCAATGCAATAAAAAGTTCTATCTGTGCCTTCCATTCCATGTATAATTCTTTAGGATTTGCTTCAACATTTCTGAGAGGATATTCCGTTACTTTCACAAACTGACCATATGCGTCAGTGAAACTTTTTTTACCCGACACGAGGGGTCGTCCCAAAGTAGCATTCAAATGAATCCCTACTCCTAACCTTGGACATTGTTGCGCCATATTAAGTGCCATATTTGTAAAAGGGGCATTGATGAGCAGAGTTGTAGATGTTAAGACACCATCCGCATGACAATCAATAATACCTTTTGTTATGCCTTCAGTAAGTCCAAAATCATCCGCATTTATAATTAGTTTTTTGATCATGATGGTCTCCTTTTGTGTCTGATGTGACGTCTGAGAGTTTCGAATAATTTAGATTGTACGAGTGCTTGCTTGCAAAAAGTCAGTAAACAAGTTTACTACTAATAATTTCAATTACTTTTGTCTGGTAATCACCAAACATATCGTGGTTGATATATAATCCGAAATTCATCAATTCAGCTCCTGTCATTTCCTGTTTGTCGATGAGGTAGACGACATCACTTTCTAAACCGATTAATTTTAATCTATCTAGTGGATTTGAAGCTTGGTATTGCATTTGTGTGTAGATAAGAATCGCTTTTTCTTTTAAAGGATCCACAAACATCCAACTACCAACATTAGTTTCAAACGGATTTCTAAGGCGATAGAAATCGCCGAATTGAATTAATTTTCTATTTTCCTTATACCAAGAAATAGATTTACTAATCTCGGCTAAATCCTCTGGCGTTTCCTTTGATAAGTTTAACATCACACCAAAATTAGCTGACATGGAAATGGCACAACGTGTGTTTAAATCAATCTTACGACCAGTTTGATGGTTTGGAATTTCTGATAGTTGAGCGCAGATCATTACAGGAGGAAAAATCATACTATTTGCATACTGAATTTTAAGCCGCTCGATGGCATCTGTGTTATCGCTAGTCCAACTTTGTGACATATAATAACACATACCTGGATCAAAACGACCACCACCACCAGAGCAGTTTTCGAATAAAATATGAGGGTAACGGGTAGTTAACTTTTCTAAAATCTCGTAGAGCCCTAGTATGTAGCGATGCGAGGTTTCCATTTGTGCCTCAGGCGCACGCCCCACAGATGCCACTTCTGTCATATTTCGGTTCATATCCCATTTAATATACGTCACAGGAACTTCATCTAAAATTCTAACCATCATTTCATAAATGGCTTCACGGACTTCGTGGCGACTGTAATCAAGAATTAGCTGATTTCGACCAAGAGATGACGGGTAGCCTGGAACATGGATATGCCAGTCAGGGTGTTGTTTGAATAAATCACTTTCTTCAGAAATCATTTCTGGTTCAAACCATAAGCCAAATTGCATGCCTAAATGTATGACTTCTTTGGCTAAACTTTTTAGTCCATTAGGTAGTTTATCCCGATTTTCAAACCAGTCTCCAAGGGAGGTTTTGTCTGTATGACGCTCACCAAACCAACCGTCGTCTAAAACGAATAATTCAACGCCAAGCTTTTTTGCGCCACGGGCAAGTTCTAATAGCTTTTCCTCTGTGAAGCTTAAATAAGTGGTTTCCCAATTGTTTGTTAAAACAGGGCGTTCTTGATGTTGATGTTCACCTCTTGCTAAATGGTTGCGATATAGTTGATGGAAGGTTTGTGACATGCCATTCAACCCTTTTTCTGAATAAACCATCACTACTTCTGGGGTTTGAAAGGTTGAACCTGTTTCTAAGTTCCATTGGAAATTAAAGTCGTTGATGCCTACCATTACTCGGGTCTGTTCAAATATCTCAGTTTCTATTTTTATGGCAAAATTGCCACTGTAAATAAAATGAAAGGCACGAACTTCCCCTGCGAATTCTGTGGTTTCAGGTTCAACCAATGCCATAAATGGTTGTAGTGACGAACCGCTTGCTCCACGCTTGCTATCTAAAACTTGGATTCCATTTGAGAGTGGCGCCCGTCGTAATTGCTTTTCCCTTGCCCAAGTGCCAGGCATTTGGATACAATCAAAACGGTTGTGATTAAAATCTATACTGGCGCTAAAAGCTTTATTTAGCACAACTCTTTCACCACTGATATTCACATAACGAACAGATCTGGTCATAACCGGAAGCTGCGCATAAATAGTATAGGATAAAATAGCCTGTATGCCTCGAATTTTATCCTCCATGGTAATTTCAAGCGTCCTAGCTTCAACCTCTGTTGCATAAGTTGCCGGTAATCCTTCAAGTTTCTTTTTCCCTGAAAAGATTTCATGACTAACATAAGTCATTTTAGTCGCTTTCGTCCCATCAGCATACGTGATTTCAAACGTAGATTCTCGATAATCTCCTGTATCATAACCGGGAAATTCTTGCAACACTGTGTCTAGTGAAAATCCTTGACCTGATAAATCATAAGGATTTGGAGAAAAAGAGGATCTCGTCATTTTAGGATAAACCCGTTGGCGCATAAAATCACCAATCGGTGCACCGTAGTGTATTTGTAGTAAATAACCTTGATCAGTAACTTCCATGATATAACTTAATTGTCCATTTGTTAAATGAAATTGCTGTCTTTTGCCGCAAAAATTGATTAACATACCTCACCTTACTTCCTGCTTACCATCTGTAGCATTAATTTTTTGATACACTGGCGTATCAACTAGTTGTAACTTTTCCATCATTTTCCCTTCAGTTTCAAAAACCTCGAGTACATTTTTCTTTTTGAGTAAGCCACTTGGAATATACAAATAAGCACTTGGTCCAATATCCCAATAGCGACCCAAATGAAAACCATTAATAAAGACGACGCCTTTGCCAAGTCCGTGAACATCTAGAAAACAATCGTGGCATTCACTCACTTCAAACGTATATTTGTAAAAAGATGGTGTTCCTGATAACCATTCTTGCTTATAATCGACTTTTGTTATATCCTTTAAATCAAACGCATAATGTTGCCAATTGGAATGGAAGTGAATGTCGACCATCATCCCGCTACGAATCCCCTTTCTCTGGCTAGGTGCATAAATTTTGGGACCATAGTTAACTCGTCCTAAATTTTCTACCAAAACATCTATTTGATTTTTCTCCTCTAAATAAGTCTCTATGACTTCGCCCATGCTATTGCGATACTGGGTTGATATCAGTGTTTCGTTTTTATAAATATGAGCGCGATCTGAAGTTTCGATAAGCCTTAATTTAGTTATTTGATTAAATCCTTTAACAATCGATCGATATAAGATATAACCGTAGCCGCTTCCAACTTTTTCCATGGTCAGCGGTGAAGAATGCTCTATTTTTTGTGCCAAATTGTCAAGGTTGGAAAAAAGAGAGGTTTTAGCTACTAAAGAAATTTCTCCGTAGGCTTTTCTGATTTTATAGCGTGGCTTTTGTTGTGAGAGTTGAGGAAATAATTCCTTTACCATACGTGCAACTGCAAAGTATTTTTCAGTAGGATCTCCCCATTCTGTTAATAGTGCATCGTAGTCGTAAGAGGTTAATTGTGGTTTGTCTATACCATCCTCATCTGTACAACCGTTCCAAAAGCCGAAGTTACTACCACCATGAAACATGTAGAGATTGATGCTTCCCCGTTTTAAAACTTCTTTTGCCTCTTTTGCTACATCGTTGCCGTCTCTTCTAATAATATCCTCACCCCATAAATTAAACCAACCGTCCCAAAATTCCATACACATTAAAGGCCATTTTTTTCCTTTTGACGTCATAAATTTTTCTAGGTCATTAAAGTTCGAGGTAGCGTCTGAGCCGAAATTTGCAGTAGGGATAACATCTAATTCACAGATTGATCCTGCTTCTAAAGCTTGCAACCAACCACCATCAGAGGTGAATAATGGTACGTCAACACCGTACTTTAGCATTATATCTCGTATTGTTGTTAAGTATTTGTGATCATTTCCAAATGACCCATATTCATTCTCAATTTGCATCATAATAATGGGACCGCCATTGGTTATTTGTAGTGGTATTAATTTTTCCATAAGCACTTGATAGTAACGGTCAACCTTTTGAATAAAGCGCGCATCAGTGGTTCTAACTTTTAAATCTGGCTCGTTTAATAGCCAAGCTGGCAATCCTCCATAATCCCACTCTGCACAAATATATGGTGACGGTCTTGCGATAACCATTAGACCCATTTCACCAGCTTTTTTTATAAATGCAGATACGTCTTTAATTCCTTCAAAATCGTATAAACCTGATTGTGTTTCGTGAAGATTCCACGGAATATAAGTTTCCACAGCGTTAAATCCCAATGCTTTTAAATTGTATAAACTGTGTTCCCAATCTGCCGGTATCATTCTAAAGTAATGAATGGCTCCAGATAGCAATTTAATGGGTTTGCCATCTAGTAAAAATTCATCTTTCGCTTCGAATTTCTTCATCAAACCATCTCCTTATCAATATAAGTTCCAATTTTTTCTTAATCTGACAAGGAGTACTGTCCAGAAATAATCATCTATTTCTAGCTCACTTTGAGCGCTTTGCCTAGTGTGCTCTTGTCTTGCTTCGTCTTAATATAGCTCATTGGATAGGATTTAATCCCAAGTTTTAAGCTAATTTCTAGACAATTAAACAAGCGCGGACAAGTTGTCCACGCCCGTTGAATCATATATCATCTATTTAATTCCCAAAGTTTTCTGAGAAGCGGTCGAATGCTGATTGATAGGCAGCGATCATCTCAGCGGCTCCCATGTCAAATGCACCTTGAATAAAGTCAGCCCAGAGTCCTTCAATCTCTGTCCAATCTCCTAAAATCATCGCTTGAAGATTTTCAGAAATATAAGTGTTTAGGTTCGGATTGATTTGATCAATAATTTCTCTTTCCTCAGTTGTAAAGCTAAGGGGTGGTGTTTGTCTTAGGAAAATATCAGGATTATTATAGATCTGAAATGCAGCAAGAGCCTCAGGTGAAGCCATAGCCATTTCATACTCAAAGAATCCGTGAATACCCATCCATCTTACACCACCGCGAGAACGTAGATAATCAACAGCTGGCATATCTTGCTCGAAAACTGTATCTAGAAATGAACGCTCTCCATCGACCATCTCCCAAGTCTCGCCTTCAACACCGAAGCTCATCAACACGCGCCCTTCTTCTGTGAATAAGAAGTCAAATAATCTCATTGTTGCTTCGGGATTTGGATTGTTATGAGAGATTGCCCATCCATTGTTGTTAACGGATCCCCTTGTAGCACCCCATGAATTATTTAAACCATCCGGTGTCACTGGATTAATAGCCTCAAATCTGAATCCTTCGATTTCATCTCTTAATTGTACATTAAATCCAGCCGTAGATACAGCCCAGTGGACTGTTGCACCACCTTGGTTTTGTGACAATAATTCTTGTCTTGATAATGATCCACGCGTCATAATTTCTGGGTCAATTAACCCTTCTGCATACCATCTTGATAAGTTTTGCATCACTGGCATAAATTCGTCTGTTAAAATAGCATGATACATTTCGTCACTATCTTCTGGTAAAACAATTCTGCCACTACTGTCTCCTGTTCCGTGTCGTCCACCCCACATTGGAGCAAGGTGTAGCAAACTGTCTAAGCTATCTCCGAATAGAGGGAAAACAACGTCATTGCCTGTGAGTGCTGGCATTTCATCTCTAAAAGCAATCAAAGCTTCTTCAAATTCTGCTGTGTTTTGTGGAACATCAAGACCTACTGCATCTAACCAGTCAGTACGCATAAATACTGTTTGCGCAATCAATCCTTCAGCAACATTTGGAATATGATAAATATTACCGTCTGGTGCTGTAATGAAGTTCTCTAGATACGGACGAGCATCAAGTAATGCACGAATGTTCGGAGCATAGCTGTTAATTAAATCATTTAGCGGTAAAAATGCACCTTCTTGCCCATATTGAATAAACAATCTTCCTAAACCAGGTCCTGCATAAATATCTGCAGGAAATAGGTTTACTGCTTCTAAATTGAATTGTTCTGTCCCATCTGTTGCAACAGGGTTTGCTGTTCCTGTTAATCTGACGCCTGTTCTTTCAGCGATTACTTGCCATACTGGCCAATCATCCTGGAAGACACCACTGCCGCCTGCGTGATAATGAATGGTTAATAAAATTTCTTCTGATGATTCATCTGTCAGTTCCTCCGTCGCTGTGGTATTCTCTGTTTGAGTTACAGCAGGATCATCATTCGGTTCTTCTACAACTGGGTTATTATCGCATGCAATCAAAACAAACATTGCTGCAAAGAAAGCCATCAAAAATAATAATGTTTTACTTTTTTTCATTTTCATACACCTCTTCTATAAATTTGTCATTTTAACGTCTTTTGTGACGAATCTCAGAATGACGTCCTAACCTTTCATACCTCCGTCCATCAAGCCCTTTCTAAAAAACCTCGATAAATACGGGAAGATGATAAGAATGGGAATCATTGATAACATAATAATTGCGTAAATCAATGTTGCATGTGAGTGAGCAACCTCATTAATAACTTGAACAAACTCAATATTAATCTCACGTTCTATAACAATCCTTCTCAAGTATACCTGAAGGGGGATCATATTCGGATCATTAAGCATTATCGATGTCCAGAAGAAGCCATTCCATCTACCAATTCCAAACATAACCGCAACTGTAACAGTCGTCGGTTTAATAGATGGGACTGCAATCCGATAAAAAATTTGGAAATCGTTGGCGCCATCAATTCTTGCTGCTTCTATCATTTCACCGGAAACACTTTGAAATGCTCCTCGAAGCAAGATAATGTTGAAGGCGTTCACAGCAAAGCCAACAATAAGTCCCCAAAAGGAACCAAGAAGACCAAGTTCTTGAAAATTAATGAATGTAGGTATCATCCCAGCTCCGAACCACATAGTCAAAACCAAGACTAGGTTGAGTAATCGATGACCAGGTAAGTCCTTTTTCGCAAGTGCATAAGCGCCAGTGAGTGAAATAATCATATTAAATAATGTTCCATTAAAAGTTAGGTGAATCGCATTCCAATAGGAACGCCAAAACATCACGTCCTGAATTGCCGCACGATAAGCCGAAAAAGTAATATCAACTGGTAAAAATGTAACTCGCCCCGAATCCACCGCACCTCCAGATGAGATTGAAGCAGAGAGGGTGTAAATTACTGGATATAGTACCATGAACACGAAAATGGTAATGAGAGCAGTATTGATGATGTTGAAGATTCGATCGTTGGTAAAAAATTTCTTTTTATATTGTTGTTTGATTGTTTTCATTTACTATACCTCCTACCATAGTGAACGTGATGATAATCGTTTACTAACGGTATTTGCAATGATGACTAATATCAACGCCACTACTGAATTCATTAAGCCTGCGGTTGCACCTAGTGAAAAATTATTTTGTTCTAGACCCAAACGAAAGACATATGTCGCGATTACATCTGATGTTTCATATGTCACAGGTTGCTGAAGTAATAACACTCTTTCAAAACCAACATTTAAAATTCCGCCAACTGCCATAATAAACATAACAGCAATGGTTGGGGCAATTCCAGGAATAGAAATATGCAAAATTCTCTGAATTCTAGATGCTCCATCTAACTCAGCAGCCTCGTATAAAGAAGTGGGAATTGAAAGCAAAGAAGAAAAGAATATAAGTGATGAAAATCCAGCACTTGCCCAAATCCCTACAAAAACGAAAATGCCTCTAAACCACTCAGATCGAGTTAAAAAGAAGATGCCTTCGTTAACAATACCAATATTCACAAGAAATTGATTAATCGCGCCACTTTGAGGTTGTAAAAGAGCAATTACAAGGCCTGAGATGATAATTTCTGATAAAAAATTAGGTAATAACAAAATAGATTGAGCTAAATTTTTTAATTTTCCATTTTTCAATTCATGAAACATAACCGCAATAATAATAGGGGCTGGAAAACCAAAGATTAATTGATAAAATCCAATAACCACTGTATTTCTAACTGCTCGCCATAACATTGTGGAACCATGTCCAAACAATAAAATTTCAAAATTTGCAAATCCAACCCACGGACTATTCTCAATTCCTAAAAAAGGACTGAAATTCTGAAATGCCATTACCATGCCTCGCATTGGGCGATAAGAAAAAAGAAACAGCAATATCATCAAAGGTGCCACTAACACATATACTTGCCAATTGGCTATGATTCTTTTTACTAGCTTTTTAATTTTGTTCTTAGGTTTAACAATAGTTGCTTCCATACACTATCTCCTTTTCGACAGACCGCTGTGAATCAATTGTTTAAATTAAAATAGATACACACAAGAGCAAACTCTTCTTTATACGCTTAACAGATAAACCAACTTCATTCTGTACAATTTAGTCATAGACGATCTCTCCAATTTCCCTTTTTTACTTGGGTCTCAATATCAAATTATCGTTGCTAGACTTATCATTGCGCCCATGGTATAATGAAGTATACATTATTTCAAAAAGAATGACAACGGTAAATTTTAGTGCAGGAGGGTAAAAAATTGTTATTACAACTAGACGAAGAAATCAAAAACTCATATGGATTCAGGTTTCAAAATCCACCTAGCTTAGCCAAAATTGCAACAATTCATGCCATTGGAACTGAGCTACGATTGCGGACAAACGGAAGCACTTATTATTGGGATTGTAGTCTACGACCAGATATTGAAACATTCATTTTTCAATATACATTGGAAGGCCAAGGAGAAATTAAGCTAAAAGAAAAAATATATCGCTTGCTTCCAGGCGATGCTTTCATTATATCCGTTCCTGAGGAGTGCGAGTACTACTTACCCCTTTCGAGCAATGAATGGAAGTTTATCTATATTACGCTAGAAGGTGAGCAAGCCAAAAAATGTTGGGAGCATATTAATTCCCAACATGGTTATGTTTTTAATATCCCGATAGAAAGACGGCTTGTTCAACGATTGCTATCAACTTATATAAAAGTTAGAGATGGGCGCATTTCGAGTTCATATCAAGCATCAAGTGCTGCTTTTGAATTTCTCAATTATTGTTACCAACACTTCGAAATAGATCATGCAACATATGATCCTAAAATCTCTCCCGATATCGCCAAAGCAGTCGAGTTTATAAAAAAAAACCACCACTTGGCTGTTAATCTTACAGAAATAGCAGAACATGTTGAATTATCCAGTACCTATTTAAACAAGAAATTCAAACAAGAAATAGGTCTCCCACCTCTAAACTACTTAAATAAATACCGTATCGAAAAATCAGCATATCTTTTGCAACATACCGAAAAGACTGTCAAGGACATCTCATTTGAGCTTGGTTTTTCGGATCCGAACTACTTCTGTAAAGCCTTCCGAAAAGCCATCGGCGTGTCACCAAATGCATTTCGAAAAAATCAAGATTCTTCTTATAGTTACGACTTTTTAATTACAGATCAACATGGCATAATTGAATTGGATTAAAAGTCGGTTCTTGATGCTTGCCCCCCCCCCCAA